>Ga0209607_1000736_pt1 | contig 28729 bp, 25 predicted proteins | sample AD_UKC117_MetaG_FD_184413 | JGI IMG/M metagenome (GOLD analysis project Ga0209607, IMG submission 184413) | Active sludge microbial communities of municipal wastewater-treating anaerobic digesters from Hong Kong - AD_UKC117_MetaG (SPAdes)... | ecosystem: Engineered > Bioreactor > Anaerobic >... | reverse complement strand
CCAGGCGCTGCTGAAGCGCGACAATTTCGAGTGGGTGCTGCAAAAAGGCACGGAAATCGGGGTGGCGCGCTTTGCGCCGCTGCTGACGGCGCGCACCGTGGCCCATCCGCCCCACAAGCCGGACCGCTGGCAGCGCATCCTGACGGAAGCGGCCGAGCAGTGCCGCCGCGGGCGCATTCCCGACCTGGCCGAACCCTTGCGCCTGGAGGACGCCTGGCGCGCAGCGCAGGCGGCGGACGCAGCCCTCTTGCCCTGGGAAGGGGAAGCGGGGGTGACAATTTCGGCGGCGCTGGCGGGGAAACGGCCGTCGACCATCGCCGTGTTTATCGGGCCGGAGGGCGGCTGGACGGAGGAGGAAGTGGCAAACGGCCGTGCTCACGGCCTGCTTCCGGTCACCCTCGGGCCGCGCATCCTGCGGGCGGAAACAGCGGCCGTCGTCAGCGCTGCCCTGGTCATGCAATCTATTGGAGAATAGTCAAGTAACAAACTTATGCTTTATCTGGTAGCAACTCCGATTGGTAACTTAGGCGACATCACACTGCGGGCGCTGGAGACTTTGCGCGCGGTGGACGTGGTAGCCAGCGAAGATACGCGCAAAACCGGCCTGCTGCTCAAACATTTTGAGATCAGCAAGCCGCAAATTTCCTTTCACGAACACAACGAAGACAAGGCCGGCGGCAAAATCATGGCTTTGTTGGCGGAGGGCAAGTCGGTGGCCGTGGTGTCCGACGCGGGCACACCGGGCATTTCCGACCCGGGCTATACCCTGGTGCGCCGGGCCATCGAGGCGGACCTGCCGGTAACGATGATTCCCGGCGCGTCGGCGGTGGTGATGGCGCTGGTGCTGTCCGGGCTGCCGGCGCACAGCTTTACCTTTCGCGGCTTTCCGCCCCGCAAAAGCGGCAAGCGGCAGCGTTTTCTGGCCGTCGATGCGGAATCGCCCCACACGCTCATTTTTTATGAAAGCCCGTACCGCCTGGAGGGATTGCTCAGCGATGCGCTGGCGGTGTATGGCGACCGGCCGGCGGCGTTGGCCAATGAGCTGACCAAGCTGTTTGAGGGGGTGCAGCGGGGGATGCTGTCGGAATTGTTAACGGCCGTGCGCGCCCAGGAACCGCGTGGGGAGTATGTGGTAGTGATAGCAGGTGCAGGGGTGTAGGGGTGATTAGGTGACTTGCTGATTTATCACCCGCTCACCCCTACACCCTCACACTCCTACTTGTGGTAGTTTTCGTTGTTGAGGATGGTGAAGGCGCGGTAAAGCTGCTCTAGCAGGATGACGCGGGCCAGTTCGTGGGTGAAGGTGAGGGGGGAGAGGGAAAGCTGATCGTGGGCGGCGGCAGTGACCGGATCGCTAAAGCCGAGAGGGCCGCCGATGAGAAAGGCAAGACGGCCGTAAACTTCCAGTTGTTTTTGCACATAGCGCGCCAGGCCCGGGCTGGTGGCGCGCCGGCCTTCTGGCGTCAGCAGGATGATGCGCCCGGCGCCTTCGGCGGCTTTTAGCAGCAGCTCTCCTTCTTTTTGCATGGCCACCGCATCCGGCTGGCCGCGCCCGACAAAATCCTTCACTTCCACCAGATTAAACCGGGTGTAATAACCAAGTCGCTTCTCATAGTCAGCCTGAGCCAACTGCCAGGGTTTGCTGCGGATTTTGCCGACAGCAATCAAGTCGATAGAACCAATGGGGTGCGGCATGGGTCGGTCCGGCGCTAATTGAGCTTGCCCAACAGCCGGGTGCGGGCATGTTCGGCGGGCAGGTAAAGAGGCGCCAGCAGCAGGGCGTGCTGGTAGCAGGCCAGGGCCGTGCGCGTATCCCCCAGGTGTTCGTAGATGCGGCCTAGATTGACATACGGGTAGTGGGGCATCTCATAGTTGCGGGCACGCACGGCTCTTTCTAGCCAGGAAACAGCTTCCTCCCACTTCTCCATCTCAATCAGATACGAGCCAATGTCGTTATAGGGGTTGCCCAGGTCGGGGTCCAGGGCAATCGCTTTTTGACATTCAGCGATGGCCTCTTCGTAACGCCCAAAGACGCTGTAGGCCCAACCCAGAAAGGTGTGGGCTTTGGCGGTGGGGTGCAGGGCGATGGAGCGGCGGTACAGTTCAATGGCGTCGCCTAATTCGCCGCTCAGGTGGTGGCGGTAGGCGCGATCGAACAAAATCATGGCTTGTTCTTGGAGAATTTCTTGCTCGTTCATGTCGATCCTTAGTGTAACAAACGGGGCGCGTTTCTGGCAAGACGGCCGTTGCCGACCTGGCTATCCCAGCGAGAAATTTTGGGAGGACTGGTCGCGCTCTGTTACTTTACGTAAAGCAAAAAGCGTGTTATATTATGTCGATAAAGGGTCGGCCGGCTGCGGTGATTGCGCCGCTAATATTTTGTGTTTTAAGTTCCGCCGGTGGCTGTGGAGGTGAAACGATGTGGTCTCGACAACGAATTGGTTTGCTGCTGGGTTTGTTGATTGGTCTGAGCTGGTTGGTGACGGCCTGCGTGCGCCCTGCGCCGGACACAGGCGGCGATATGACGCCGACGGCCGTTAGCGGCCTGGACTTTAGCGATCCCAACGTAGGCGGCGGCGTTCTGGGCGATGCGACGGCAACCTCACTGCCGGCGGCGGCCTATCCGGTGACCACTGCGGAGACCGCACCCGAAACCGGGGCAGCAACGGTTGTGTCGGCAACGGCCGTTCCCGTTACGGCTGACGCTGCCACGGCTGAATCCACCACGGCTGACGCCGCCACGCCGCAGGCTCCGGCCGGCGACGAAGCGCTGCCGGCGACGGCCGTGTCCCCAACTGAACCCGCCGCGCCGCCCGCCGAAACGGCCGTGCCCGCTACCCAGGCCGGGGAACTGAGTCACGTCGTCCAGCCGGGCGAAAACCTGTTCCGCATTGGCTTGCAGTATGGCGTTTCCTGGGTGACGTTGGCCCAATACAACGGTTTGAGCAACCCCAACGACATCCGCGCCGGTCAGACGCTCAGAATACCACCAGCCGGCGCAGCCATCCCCACGGCCACGCCGCTGCCGCCAGAAAGCATTACCTACTACGAGGTGCAACCGGGCGACAATCTGTTCCGCATTGGGCAAAAGTTTGGCGTCAGTTGGGTGCAAATTGCCGAAGCCAATGGCCTGGTCAACCCGAACCAGATTGTCGTGGGCCAGACGCTTAAAATCCCGGTCAACGCGCCGGGGCCGACGCCAGAATTCACCCACGTTGTCAAACAAGGGGAGACGATCTTCCGCATCGCCGTGCAATATGGCGTGCCCTGGATGTCGATTGCTGAAGCCAACGACATTCAATCACCCTATGTGATTTACGCCGGCCAAACGTTGATCATTCCCGGCAGTTAGGCCAGAATAGGGTGTTGCGCCCAAAGCAAGCTGGCCGGAAACGGCCGTAAACCACAAAAATCTTACAAGATAGGCGCAGATTACACTGCGCCTTTTTTATGCGAGGTAGCTAAGAACATGAGTTGGCAAGGGGTTATCCAAGCGTATCGTCGGTATTTGCCGTTTGGCGATGACGTGGACGTTGTGACGTTGAACGAAGGCAACACGCCATTGATTCGCGCCGACCGGCTGGCAGAGCACATCGCGCCAAAGGCCGGGCTGAAGTTGTATCTGAAATATGAGGGGTTGAACCCCACCGGTTCGTTTAAGGACCGGGGAATGACGGCGGCCATCACCCAGGCAGTGCGCGAAGGGGCCAGGACGGTGATTTGTGCCAGCACGGGCAACACGGCCGCCAGCGCTGCGGCGTATGCGGCGCGGGCCGGGCTGCGCTGCCTGGTGCTGGTGCCTGAGGGGAAAATTGCCCTGGGCAAACTGGCCGCTTCCCTGGCCTACGGCGCAGAGGTGATCAGCATCGACGGCTCCTTTGACGATGGGCTGGATATGGTGCGCGAGATCGTGGAGCGGCAGCCGATCGCCCTGGTCAATTCGATCAATCCCTGGCGGTTGGAAGGGCAGAAGACCGGCGCGTTTGAGATCGTCGATCAGCTAGACGGCCGTGCGCCCGATTGGCACTGCTTGCCGGTGGGCAACGCCGGCAACATTTCCGCTTATTGGCTGGGTTATCAGCAGTATGACCGGGGGCTGCCGCGCATTTTGGGCGGGCAGGCGGCCGGTTCGGCGCCCATCGTGTTGGGGCACGTGGTGGAAAAGCCGGAGACCATCGCCACGGCCATCCGCATCGGCAACCCGGCGCGATGGAATCAGGCGCTGGCGGTGCTGGACGAGTCTGGCGGCATCATCACGGCCGTTACCGACGCTAAAATCCTGGAAAGCTGGAAGCTGCTGGCCCGGCTGGAGGGCGTCTTTGTTGAACCGGCCTCGGCTACCGGCGTGGCGGCGCTGCGGCAGCAAATTGAGTTGGGGGAAATTGATCCGGTGGGGAAAACGGCCGTCTGCGTGCTCACCGGGCATGGTCTGAAGGATCCGGGAACGGCCGTGGACCAGGCCGCGCCGCCGCAGAGTTTGCCGGCGAATATCGAGGCGTTAGAGGCGTATCTGGGGGAGACTTGAGACTGGAGATTGGAGACTGAAAAGTCTTCAATCTCAATAGTTTAAAAACCAGGTCATTCCGAGGACTCTTCGGCCCTGAGTGCAGCCGAATGGGGGAATCCCACAAACCGGGCATTTTAGGTGCACGGGATGCTTCGGAGGCCCTCAGCCTGACACAAAACCCCACCATTCATACAAATTGACTAAGGTTTTTAAAACTACTGAATCTCTGAGTAAACCGAAAAAAGTTTTGGGAATTAGACCCGAAGGGTTTTGCACCAATTGAGTCGAGTATCCTAGGTTTCAAACCCTTCGGGTCTTCTGAAAACTTTCTACTGAATCTCTATGTAAACCGCAAAAAGTTTTGGGAATTAGACCCGAAGGGTTTTGCACCAATTGAATCGAGTATCCTAGGTTTCAAACCCTTCGGGTCTTCTGAAAACTTTCTACTGATCACTTAATTGTTACCCGCCAAAAAATCGGCCTGGAGCCAGCCGACGTCGCCCTGGACGGTGCTGACTTCCTGCCAGAGGATGCCGCCGCGGTTAGCGTGGCCGGGCAGCAGGATAACGGTGTCGCCGTTGTTGAGGATGGTCAGATTTTGGCCGTCGGGCGACCGGCGTAGCCAGACTGTGCCGCCGCCCAAGTCGACGACGGCCGTGGCTCCCTCAATGGGCGTGGGCGTTAGCGTGGGCGTGGGGGTGACGGTGGGCGTGGCGGTTGGGGTGCTGGTGGGGGAGGCCGTAGCCGTGGGGGTATTGGGCACGGCCGTCGGCGTGGCCGCCGGGCCGGGGGCAGCCGGTTCCGCTGTTGTTTCCAGGGTGTCGGTGATTGCCCCGATGGCTGCCGCTGCCGTGCTCGTCTCGGCGACTGCGCCGGGCGGCGGGCCGCCAAATGCGCCGCTGGCCGGCGTGAGCGAAGTTGGCCGGGTGGCGGTGACTGTGCCGGGTGTCTCTACCGCGCCGCCGATGATTTCCAGGCCGTTTTCTGCGGGAGTAGGCGTGGTTTGGGCCACGGCCGTGGGCACGGCCGTCGCATTTGGCCCAATGGGCACACCGGCCAGGAAAAAGCCAAAGGCCAGGAGCATCAAAGCAAACCCGTAGCCGGTAAACATGCGCGCGCGCAGGTCCAGCCGGTAGCCGGCCAGGCGCGTGCGCGCCAGAAACTTCGGCGATTGGGCAATGAGCGCCAGGCCGACAAAAAGCAAAGCGCCCAGCGAGCTGAGGCCCATGCCCCATAAGGTCCAAATTGGAAAACCCATGCGGGCGATTATAACACTTTCGTAAAAAGTGCTAAAAGCGGGGGGTGACGAGGATGCCCTTGCCTGGGGATGGGGTATAATCTGGACGTAAGTTCTACAGCGCTCAGCCTCTGGTGACGCCAGCAGGCCGAACCAGTTGAGCGTTGATTCAATTGAAGAATGACACACACTTTAATCTCTACCAGGAGAAAATTATGGCAAACCAATATGATCTTGTCGTTTTGGGAGCGGGACCCGGGGGGTATGTGGCGGCTATTCGCGCGGCGCAGTTGGGGCTGAAGACGGCCGTTATCGAGAAAAAATATTGGGGCGGCGTCTGCCTCAATATTGGCTGCATTCCGTCCAAGGCCTTGTTAAAAAACGCCGAGGTAGCCCACACGCTGCAGCATCGCGCCCAGGAGTTCGGGTTCAGCTTTGAAAACCTGAGCCTCGATTACAACGTCGCCTTCAAACGCAGCCGCCAGGTATCCAACCGCCTGGTGAAGGGCGTGCAGTTCCTGATGAAGAAAAACAAAATCGACGTTTACGACGGCGTTGGCCAGTTGACCGGGCGCGAATCCATCCATGTGGCTCTGAACGACGGCGGCGAGACGACGCTGACGGCGCGCAATATCATCATCGCCACCGGGGCGCGGCCGCGCGAACTGCCGGGCGTAGCCTTCGACGGCGAGCGCATCATCTCCTACATCGAAGCCATTCTGAGCGAAGAAGTGCCGCAAAGCCTGATCATTATCGGCGGCGGGGTGATTGGCGTGGAATTTGCCTACATGTGGGCCAATTATGGCGTCGACGTGACCATCGTGGAGATGCTGCCCCACCTCTTGCCGAACGAAGAACCGGAAATCAGCGAGGTGTTGGAAAAGGCGTACAAAAAGCTGGGTGTGAAGTTCCACACCAATACCCGCGTGGAAAAAGTTGAAGCCACTGACGACGGCGTCAAAGTCGACATTGGCGGCGGCCAGGTGCTGGAAGCGGAGAAGGTGATGCTGGCCATCAACTTCCGGCCCAACACCGAAAACATTGGCCTGGAGGCGGCCGGGGTGAAGCTGACGGACCGCGGCAACATTGAAATCGACGAGCACATGCGCACCAACGTGCCCAACATCTACGCCATTGGCGACGTGGCCACCGATTACCGCCTGGCCCACATTGCTTCGGCAATGGGCATCCTGGCGGCGGAGACCATCGCCGGTGAACCGACCCATCCGCTGGATTTCCGCATGATGCCGCGTGCGACTTACTGCGTGCCGCAGGTGGCCAGCTTTGGTTATACCGAAGCCCAGGCGAAAGAAGCCGGGTATGAGGTGAACGTGGGCCAGTTCCCGTTTGTGGCCAACGGCAAGGCGCTGGGACTGGGCGAAAAAGAGGGCTTTATCAAGATCATCGCTGATGCGCAGTATGGCGAGATTTTGGGGGCCCACATGGTCGGCCCGGACGTGACGGAGCTGCTGCCGGAGTTGACGCTGGCGCACAACGCGGAATTAACGGCCGAAGAGATCGCCCGTAACGTCCACGCGCATCCGACGCTGAGCGAGGCGTTGATGGAAGCGGCGCATGGGGTGGAGGGCAGCCCGATCCACATTTAGCTGGCTGCCCGGTAGGTTGGTTGATTGGCACGGCCGTTGCCCGCAGGTGGGGAACGGCCGTTTTTGTTTTCTTGGCGTCCTGGTTCCATTTAGACTTTTTTAGGTGACGATCGTCACTTGCTGCATGGACTGGCCGGTTGGTAAGATGGTGGCTAAAGCTTTCCCGTTCAAAGCGCCCCGCTCATGACATATAACTCCCCATCCACAAAACAATACTTTCGGAGGAGAATGCGATGAAAGAAGACGTTTACCAACGACTGGCCCGGCACCTGGACGCCTTACCCGGCGGCTATCCGCCTACCGAATCCGGCGTCGAACTGCGCATATTGCGCCGCCTGTTTACTCCGGAAGAAGCGGAACTGGCCATGTGCCTGACCGTTTTGCCCGAAGAGGCGCGCATTGTGGCCCGCCGCGCCCATCTGCCGCTGGCCGAAACCGCGCAGCGGCTGCAAGAAATGGACCACAAAGGCCTGATCTACAGCCTGCACCCGCCGGAAGGCGAACCAAAATATTCCGCGCTGCATTTTGTGGTGGGCATCTGGGAGTTTCAGGTGAACCGCCTGACGCCGGAACTCATTCATGATTTTGAGGAATATTTACCCGACCTGATGGTCCATGACGTCTGGCAAAAAGCGCCGCAAATTCGCACCATCCCTGTGGGACAGAGCCTGGCGAAAAACCAGGAAGTGATGATTTACGAACAAGCTGAAGAGCTGGTGCGGTCGCAGGAGCGCATTGTCGTTGCGCCGTGCATCTGCCGCCAGGAGCGGCAGACGGTGGGCGAAGGCTGCAAAAAACCGTTGGAGACCTGCCTTTCGTTTGGCACGGCCGCCGATTATTACCAGCGCAATGGCTTAGGGCGGGCCATTGATCAGGACGAAGCGCTCAAAATCTTGAAGCAAGCCAATCGCGCCGGTCTGGTGTTGCAGCCAAGCAATTCGCAGAAGGCGTCCTTTATTTGCTGCTGCTGCGGCGACTGCTGCGGCGTGCTGCGCAGCGCCAAGCTTCATCCGCAGCCGGCCAGCATTCTGGCGTCGGCGTTTTTTGCACAGGTTGAGGCGGAATTGTGCAATGGCTGCGGCGCGTGCACCCGCCGCTGCCAGATGGAAGCGGTGGAGATGGTGGGGGAAACGGCCGTGCTGAACCTCGACCGCTGTATTGGCTGCGGGCTGTGTGTCTCCACCTGTCCGACCAAAGCGTTGAGCCTGGAGCGCAAAGCAGACCAGCCGGCCGTGCCGCCAAATTTCACTCTGGCCAACTTTCAGCTTGGCCGCGTCAGGGGCAAATTCAAGACGACTGACATGGTGATGATGGTGGTTCGTTCCAAGGTAGATCGGCTGTTGGCCAGGTCTTGACACTTTCTTGACGCCCGCCGCCTATTTCTTGTCCCTCCCTTAACACCGTGAGAGATATACTCCGCAGGGAGGAATCTCAACGTATAATAGGTGTTATGTTATGAAAACGCATGTGACGCGCGGCAAAAAATTGATTCTTGCATTGTTGGCCGGCTTGATTCCGGCCATCATGTTATTTGGGCGGTTTTGGGGGCTTTCGCAGGCGTGGATTGTGGTGCTGGTCATGTTCACCGGCCTGATTTGGGGCTGGTTGGCCATCTGGACGTATGCCAACGCAAAAGCGGATGGCACAGAATGGTGGCAAGACGATAACGCTTCCGGCTGGCGCGGTTACTAAATCAGCAGCTGCTGAAACCTGCGGTAAGCTGCCCCTTGTTTGGGTTTCCCTGGAAATTTGTATTTTGAGGATTGGAGGCTGATCTGGCTGAGCGGCAGGGTAGATTGCGAATTTTTCTGGGCTATGCGCCGGGGGGCGGTAAAAGTTATGCCATGTTGGAAGCTGCGCAGCGCCGCCGCCAGGATGGCGTGGACGTGGTCGTGGCGCAAATGGGGGGAAACGGCCGTTTCCCGGCCACCGCCGCCTTTCTCCCTAGTCTGGAATATGCCCCTTCTCGCTTCCAGACCGGCCCCGGCGATCTGGCCATCGAACTCGTGCTGGCGCGCGCGCCGCAGTTGGTCGTTATCGACGAACTGGCCCACCGCAACGCGCCCGGCGCGCGCCATCCGCGCCGCTACCAGGACGTCGAAGAACTGCTGAACGCAGGTATCGACGTCTATACCACCCTGAATGTGTATCACATTGAAAGCCTGAATGACGTGGTGGCCCAGATAACCGGGGTGCGTTTTCAAGAAACCGTACCGGATCGCATTCTGGAACAAGCCGCGCAAATTGAACTCATCGACATCCTGCCGGAAGATTTGGTGGCAAGGTGGGCGGAGAAAACGGCCGTGTCCCCCGCCGCTATGGACATCCCCGATGAAACCTTTTTTCGCATCGGCAACCTGACCGCGCTGCGTGAACTGGCCCTGCGCCAGGTGGCCCGGCGCGTCGACGAACAAATGCGCGACTACATGCAAATGCGCGCCATTCCCGGTCCCTGGGCGGCCAGCGAGCGGCTGCTGGTGTGCATCAGCGCCAGTCCGCTGAGCGCCAGGCTGGTGCGGGCCGGCTGCCGGTTGGCCCAGGAACTCGGCGTGGTCTGGTATGCCGTATACGTGGAAAGCCCGGCCCACTCACCCCTCAACAAAGCGGACAACGCCCGGCTAAACCAGACGATGAATCTGGCGGAAGGGCTGGGAGCGCAGGTGGTGACGATTACCGGGCAGTCGATTCCCGATACACTGCTGGACTTTGCCCGGCAAAACAACATTACGCGCATCATCATCGGCCAGCCACTGCGTTCGCGCTGGCAGGAGCTGGTGCGCGGCTCGGTGGTTAACCGGTTGATTCGCAACAGCGGCAGTGTGGACGTCCACGTCATCAGCAGCCGGGCCGAAGAGCCGCAGCCGGTGGTTCGCTGGCCGGAGCAGTCCCGGTTTCAACCGGCCGGCTATCTGCAGGCGTTGTTGATTTTGATTTTTACGACCGTGGCCGGGATCATGGTCAATGCCTTGCTGGCGTTGAACCCAGCCAATCTGGTGATGTTTTATTTGCTGGCGGTGGTTGTGGTAGCCTTGCGTTGGGGGTATGGACCGGCGGTGATGACGGCCGTGCTCAGTGTCATGACCTTCAACTTCTTCTTCGTCCCGCCGCAGCTCACCATGCGCGTGGCCGACGCCGAATACCTGCTGACATTTCTGGGCCTATTGGTGGCCGGGGTGGTCATCGCTAACCTGACCGCCCGTGCCCGCCGCCAGACCGACGCCGCGCGGCGGCGCGAGCGGGAGACCGCCCAGCTTTATTCGCTCTCCCGCGAACTTTCGGCTACCGTCGACCCGGACGTGATTGCCCAGTCGGTCCGCCAGCACGCCCAGCAGACGTTTCAATGTGAGGCGGCGCTGTTTTTCCCGCAAAATGACCAGCTTGTCGTGCAAGGGGCCAGCCCGGGGTTCGAGGTCACTGCGGCGGAAACGGCCGTTGCCGAATGGGCGTATCAGCAGGGACAGCCGGCCGGCCGTGGGACAGAAACCCTGCCCTCAACCGCGGCCCGGTATGTGCCCCTCAAAACCGCCCAACGCACCGTCGGCGTGTTGGGCCTGTTACTGCCGGAGACAATCCCTCTCGACCAGCAGCGCCTGCTTGACGCTTTTACCGTCCAGGCCGCGCAGGCTATTGAGGCCACGCAGTTGGGTGAAGAAGCGCGGCAGGCCCAGGTTTTGCGCGAGAAAGAAAGGTTGCAATCCGCGCTCCTCAGCTCCATTTCCCATGACTTACGCACGCCGCTGGTATCCATCACCGGCACGTTGAGCAGTTTGCGCGACAGCGACACCTATTTTGACCCAGAGTCGCGGCGCGAATTGTTGGATGGCGCCTATTTTGAGGCCGATCGGTTGAACCGGCTGGTGGGCAATTTGCTGGATATGTCCCGGCTGGAGGCGCACTCCCTAAAACTCAAACGGGAGCCGTATGACGTGCAGGATGTGATTGGCGTGGCGCGGGCGCAGCTGCGGGATAGATTGGCCGGGCGCGATATCCGCATTGAACTACCGCCCGACTTGCCTCTGGTCTCGCTGGATATGGTGTTGTTTGCCCAGGTACTGGTAAACCTGCTAGACAATGCGGTGAAGTATTCCGATCCGGGCACGCCGATTGAAATCCGCGCCTGCCATCGGCCGGACCGGCTGATTTTGGAAGTGGCGGATCATGGCATTGGCATAGCGGAGGAGGCCATCCCGCACATTTTTGAGAAGTTTTACCGCGCACAGGGGGCAAACGGCCGTGGCGGCAGCGGCCTCGGTTTGTCTATTTGCCAGGGAATTGTGGAATCGCACAACGGCACGATCCGTGCCCAGAATCGCAAAGAAGGTGGCACATGCTTTATAATAGAGCTTCCGCTGAATTAGACCCGGAAGCGGCAGCTGATATGCAAAAAACCAGGGTGTTGATTGTCGATGACGAAAACGCAATTCGCCGCTTTCTGCGGACCTCGCTTAGCGCCCAGGGCTACGAGATTTATGAAGTGGCGACCGGTGAAGATGCCATTTTGCAGGCTGTAAACGTGCAGCCAGACGTGATCATTTTGGACATGGGCCTGCCGGGTATAAACGGCATCGAGGTGACCCGGCGCATCCGTGAATGGTCCCAAACGCCCATCCTCATTTTGTCGGTGCAGGATCAGGACACAGACAAAATCGCCGCTCTGGATGCCGGGGCGGACGATTACTTGACCAAGCCGTTTAGCGTGGGGGAGTTGAAGGCCAGACTGCGGGTTGCGCTGCGTCACGCCCAAAAAGAGGAAGCTGAGCCTGTCTTTAAAACCGGCGCGCTGCGGGTGGACCTGGCTTTGCGTCTTGTCACGCGGGACGGGGAGGAAGTGCAGCTGACGCCCACAGAATATGATTTGCTGAAGGTGTTGATTCGGTATGCAGGCCGGGTGCTGACCCACCAACAGCTGCTGCGAGAGGTGCGCGGCGTAGGGTATCAGACGGAAACGCACCTGCTGCGGGTGCATATGAGCAATTTGCGCCGCAAAATTGAACAGGACCCCACCAATCCTCAATACATTTTGACTGAGCCTGGCGTTGGCTATCGGCTGACCATGGATGCCTGATAAGGCCTGTCAAGATGGGCTTGACCCGCACTGTTGGCTTTGCTGCTGTCTTAATTGTGTTTTGATGGGAGGAGGGGCGAAATGTGGGGGAGGAAACGGCCGTTTCCTCCCCATCTTGATATTTTCTTGACACTGCCTCTGCCCATCTTTACCTTTTCTTGATACATATTCCAGTATAGTCGGCTTCCAGCATTTGCCCCGGTGGGTAATTCAGGTTGCCTGTATTGCCATTTTTTTTCGGGGTCTGACCAGGGCAAAAAGCCCAAATGATTAAAAAAAGTGGAGACCTGCCCTATGGCAATCAACCTACCCGACGTTAAGCGTATCTTGATTGGGGAGCCATTCCCAACCAGCCGAGAAGTCCATGAACGATTAGACAAAGTCCGTGCTCTGGCCGTCTTTGCCTCCGATCCCATCAGCAGCAACGCCTATGCCACCGAAGCGATCATGAGCGTGCTCATCATCCTGGGCAGCGGCGCACTGCATCTGACCCTGCCCATCGCCATGGGCGTGGCCACCCTGGTGCTGATGGTCATCTTCAGCTATATCCAGACCATTTTGCACTATCCCGACGGCGGCGGCGCGTATACAGTAGCCAAAGACAACCTGGGCAAATATCCTTCTCTGCTGGCCGGTTCCGCCTTGCTGATCGATTATGTGTTGACCGTGTCTGTTTCTTCGGCGGCCGGGGTGCGCGCCCTGACGTCGGCTATCCCCGAAGCTTACCAATATCGCGTAATCATTGCCCTGGTGGCCATTGCCTTTATCACCTGGGTCAATCTGCGCGGCGTGCGGGAAAGCGGCACGATTTTTGCCATACCCACTTACGCTTTCGTCGGCGGAGTATTGCTGGTTATCGGCATTGGTCTGGCGCGCCAGGTGGGTTTGTTTGGCATGGCGCCGTTGCCCGTCTTCAAGGAGGCCGTGCCGCCTAGCGCTTCCCTGGTCGGTTTTGCCTATATCTGGCTGTTGCTGCGCGCGTTTGCCGGCGGTTGTACGGCGCTCACCGGTATCGAAGCCATCAGCAACGGTGTCAAGGCCTTCAAGCCGCCTGAATCAAAAAATGCGGCTACCACCATGGTCGTCATGGGCGTGATTGCCATGTCACTGTTTGTAGGCATTACCTATTTGTCCACCCATATGCACCTGGCTCCTCTGGATGAAGGCGAAAGTATCCTGTCGCAAATGACCCGCCAGATTGCCGGCAGCGGCATCATTTATTATTGGGTGCAGCTGTTTACCGCGTTGATCCTCTTTTTGGCAGCCAACACCGGCTACCAGGATTTCCCCCGCCTGAGTTCTTTTCTGGCCAATGATGGGTTTTTGCCGCGTTGGATGCAGAACCGTGGGGACCGCCTGGTTTACAGCTCTGGCATTTTGGTATTAGCGGTCGTATCGAGCCTGATCGTGATTGTGTTCCGGGCCAGTGAAATTGCGATGCTCCCTTTGTACGCGTTAGGTGTTATGTTAAGCTTTACGCTTTCCCAGGCGGGTATGTCGCATCTCATGTCGCTGGTAGGTCGCTTGAAGCCGGGCGAAACGGCGCACACGAGCGTGACCGTGATTCATTATGAAAGCGGCTGGCGCTGGAAGAAGGCTCTGAATACGGTCGGCTCCATAACCACCGGGGTTGTGTTTGTGATTTTGATGGCCACCAAGTTTATTGATGGCGCCTGGATTGTGGTATTGGCTATTCCCATCCTGGTCTTGTTATTCGACCGTATTCATGCCCATTACGACAAGGTTGCAGCGTCTTTAAGCACGCGCGATTTTCACGAAGACGACCTGATGCATGTGGCCAACGTGGCGATTGTGCCCATCGCCGATGTGCATCGTGGCACGCTGCGGGCATTGCAATATGCGGCACGGATTGCTTCGGATGTGCGGGCGATTTGTATTGTCACCTCGCCGGAAAGCCGGGAGCGGGTGGAGCGGCGTTGGGCACGGTTTCCGAATTTAACCAAGAATATCGAATTGATCCTGATCGATTATGATTACCGGGATATTTTGACCCCGCTGGTTGATTACATTGAAAAAGTGAATCAGGATGAGTTTGCCGGGCAGCTGCTAACCATTGTGATTCCCGAGTTTATCCCGGCGGATGGGGTCTCTGGGGTGCTGCATAACCAGACGGCGAACATTTTGCGCCGGCGGCTGCGCTTGAAGCAGGATGTGATTGTGATTGACGTGCCGTATCACATTACGGCTGAGGCTAACGGGCAAGCAGGCTGATTTTTTTCTGACAAGGAGGCCCAGGGTTTGTATAGTGAACCCTGGGCTTTTTTGTTTAAAGTTGGGTGACGTCTTGGGCGATGGTGAGGTAGATGTTTTTTACGGCCGTTTCAAACCCCCTCTTCTCGCGCAGCATATTCAACCGCCACCAGTTGGCGCGGCCCAGCTCGCGCACGTCCCACCAGCCAATCTCGTTGAGGTGATCGGCGGGGATGGGAAAGTGAAACTGATGCACCGGTTTCGTCGTGCCGTCGTCGGCGACCAGCCGATCTGTCCACAGCTGGGATTGCACGGAGACCAGCCCATCATTTTCGCCTTCCTGCGCAAAGATGATGTCATACGGCCGTTGCAGCGGCCCAAACACCTTCTCCCGCGCCTGGGCGCTGGCATACACCCGGTAAACCACGCTATTTGTCGCCTCACGATGACGCGCGGCTTCGTTAAAGGCGCGGCGTTCTGCCAGGGTCAGCGTTTCAAACCCGCCAAAGTCGATGATTTCCCGCAACGCTTCGATGGCCGCTTCTCCGCCGTGCGTCAGGCCGTAGTCGGCAAAGGAGGTGCCGTTGTGGGGCGTGCCGATGCTGGTCAGGCTGGCTACTTTTTCGGCCATGCCCGGCACAAAAACTAGCATGTGGCGGGTGTCCAGACCGCCCATGCTGTGGCCGATGACGTGGACCTTCTCGCGGCCGGTTTCCACCAACACCCGGTCGATTTCTGCGGCCAGCTGCGCGGCGCGTACCGGTAACGGCTCGGCAAAGCCCACGGTGGTCGCGTGAGTGTCGAACCCGCGGGCCTGCAGGTATGAGACAATACCCCGGAAATAATGGAGGCGATCAAACACCTCTCTCTGGTCCCATAACGTGAGATTGACTCGTTGGCGCAGCGATTCGGTGAGGAAGTCGAAGCGGGCGATGCCGTGCGCCAGAATGATGGGATACGGCCGTGTCGTGGCCATGCTCTTTTTCTCCCCAATCTCAGGCAGTGACCAGTTTCCCGCCAAAAGCGATGCGGCCAACCCCATCCGGCAGGTAGAGAATGTGGACGTTTTCCGGCCGGCGGCCGCAGGCGGCGGCGATCTGCTGGCTGAGTTGAGCCACTTCGACGGCCAGTTTGTCGCGGGGTGGCCGGTGGGCTTGCAGGATGGTGACAAACACGGGGAAGACATTGGCCGGTGGGCCGCCGCCGTTTTCAGCATACTGGGTGTCGGGCAACGGCCGTATCTTTACCCACGTCTGTCCGGGCGGCGAGGCAAAAATGCTGCCGGCGGCCTCGGCCAGATGTTCGGCCAGATTATCCGGCAGCACTTCCTCCGGCCTGATGATGACGTCTATGTCTAAAATAGGCATTCTACTGCTCCTTCAACTCGCTAAAAAAGTGAATCTTCCTGATCCATTAAACGATGCGGCTGCCTGATTTCCGGCGTCCAGCCAGAGCGCTGGACGCCGTTGCCAGATCATTGGCCGGAACAGCAAGCCCTCAATTGCTGCAAACTTAAAGCTTGCAGCCATCACATTGAGGAACCTGGCCATCGTTTATCTTTATGCTGAGGTCCGTGGCAGGGTGTGGGGGGAGGCGGACGGCCGTAATTGCCCGCAGTATAGGGGATGATCTCCGTACAAACTACTAACTATTTTACATTCGCGCCGGATGCGCCCGCTTTTCCCTCAAGATCGGGGAATTTCTACCGTGATGTGCGTGCCTTTGGCCGGCGCGCTGGATAAAACGAACACGCCGCCCACCCGCTCAATGCGCTCGCGCATCGAGTGCAGCCCAAGATGGCCGGGAAACTCGCCCGAAGCATCAAAGCCATGCCCGTCGTCGGCGATGGTCAGGGAGAGGCGGTCGGGCTGGCATTCTAAAGTGAGGCGAACGGTGTGCGCCTGGGCGTGTTTAACGATGTTGTGCAGCGCTTCCTGGCTTACCCGGTAGAGGGCTTCTTTTGCCGGCAGGGGCACGTCCGGTTCCGGGCAAAAATCGGTGTGGACGGCCAGATTGTGCCGGGCGCGCAGCGAGTCGCTTTGTTTGTTGAGCGCGGCCACCAGCCCTTCGGTCGCCAGCGATTCCGGGCGCAGTTCAAAAATGAGGGCGCGCATTTCCGCCAGCCCGGCCTCGGCCAGCGACAAAATGTAATCCAGCGGTTCGCCCAGCGCCTGCTTCAGCGGCTGCTCGTCGCCGGCGCGAGCCACCAGGGTGCGGGCGGTGCGCGTGCCCAGGGCGATGCCATAGAGGGCTTGCGAGACCGAATCGTGCAGTTCGCGGGCCAGTTTTTGCCGCTCTTCCAGGGCGGCCAGCGACTGGGCTTGTTCGTAAAGCTGAGTATTTTCGATGGCGACGGCCGTTTGATTGGCAAATGCCAGCGTCAGGTCCGCGTGGCGGGGCGCGAAAAAGTTGGCCTGCGTATGGTCCAGCGTCAGCATGCCAATGACCCGATTCTTGATCAGCAGCGGCACGCCCAGCCACGATTGAATGGCGTCCAGCGCGCCGCCAAACTGGGTGGCGGAAATCGTGCGCCAGCTTTGGGCCGGCGGGGTGTCGGCGCGCAAATCGGGAATGAGCAGGGGCACGGCCGTTTCAATGACCTGACGATTTGGCGGCGACTGCCGCCAATCCCAACGGCTGGGCAGGGCGCTTGGGTCCAGCGGCCCCTGGTAAAAAACCAGCGCCAGTTCCTCACGCTCCAGCGTAAAGATGGACGCCGACTCGAACGCCACGACGCTGTGCAGTTGTTCCAGAATCAGGCGGAAGAGAGCGGGCAGTTCCAGAGTCAGGGTCAGATTGTGGGAAACGTCCAACAGGGTGGTCAGTTCGCGGGTGCGTTCGGCGACGCGCTGCTCCAGGGCGCGGCGGTGCTGCTCTTCGCTGTCGCGCAGGGCGGCTTCGGCCTGCAGGCGGTCGGCGATTTCTTTTTTGAGCGCTTCATTTTGCTGCTGCAGGGCGTCGTTGTTCTGGCGTAAAACGGCCGTCATGCTGTTAAACGATCCGGCCAACCGGCCCAGCTCATCATGGGTGGTTACCGGGATGGTCACGTCCAGGTTGCCGGCGGTTACGTCTTCTGTGCCGCGCACCAGGCTGGCAATGGGCCGGGTCAGGCGGCGGTTGGTGACGACGACGCCCACCAGAGCGGCCAAAAAGAAAAAAACGACCACGCCCAGGGTCAGGCGGGAGATGCCGGCGGCGCTGACGGCCGTTTCCGCAGCCAGTCCGGCGGCGGGAGCGGTCAGTTCCGCCAGCGGCGTCACAATGCCCAGCGTCCAATGCAAGTCTGGCAGCGGCGCGTAAGCCAGAAAAACAGCGTCGCCGCCGACCGTGGTCTCGATCAGCCCGGCGTTGTCGGCCAGCATGGTTTGCACGGCCGTCGCCAGGTTGGCGTCGGAGGAATCGACCAGCGAAACGCCCAAGATGTCGGCCAACTGCTGATTGGCGGCGCTGCCGGATTGGTCGAGCAGATGGGGGATGCCGTTAGCGGCGCTGGCTACGAGACGGCCGTTTTCATCCACAATAAACGCATAACTGCCCGGCGTCGGCTGAATTTCTTGTAATTGGGCGACCAACCGCTCCAGAGAAAGATCGATGGAAATCACGCCCTGGAATTCGTCCTGAAAGTAAACCGGCGTATTGGCCGTAATCAACAGCCCTTGCCCCAGGTTGTCGGCGTAAGGTGGGTCCCAGACCGTCAGCCGTTCCGGGTCGTTGACCGGGGCAACTGGCGATTGCTCGCGCAGGTAATTGCGGTTGGCCGGGTCCAATCCGGGCGAGCCGGCCAGATACTGCACCACGTTAATGACTGGAAAATAGCGGAACACCATGCTGGTTTCCTGGTAGTAAATGGCGATGGCTTCCGGGGCCTGCGCCAACAGGCTCGGAAAGATATTGTCCAGCACGGCCGATTGGGCCAACCGCTGCCATTGCGCCTCGTCCATCGTCACGTAGCCGGGGATGACCAGGTCGGTCAGGCGCTGTGGATTGGCGTCGTACAGCAAATTGTCCTGGGGGTAGATCTGAAACTGGCTGTCGTCCCAGGCCGTCTGCTCGGCATTGGCGGCGGCGGCCACAAAATAGTCGGCGGCGATGCGCGTCAGGTTGGCGGCTTTGGCCAGCCGGGCGTTGCTGATGTTGGCTTCCAGCATGGCCCGTTCTTGCAGGTCCTGGCGGCTTTGTTGGGTCAGGGCGCCGGCGCTGAGCTGGGCTGAATTGGCTTGCAGGCGGCCCAGGCCCAGGTTAACGGCCGTTACCACCGTCACCAGCAGCAGCAGCATAAAAGCGCCGACAGCCAGCACCAGTTTGACAGACAGGCGATCAAAACGTTGCGGAATGCGCATAGGCCAGAAAAAAGTTATGCCAGACCGATCCGGGCGGCATACAACGCGGCCTGTGTCCGGCTGACGACGCCTAGCTTGCTCAAAATATTGCTCACGTGCGTTTTGACCGTTTTCTCACCGATGCCCAACTCCACCGCAATTTCTTTGTTGGCCAGGCCCTGAGCCAGCAGCCGCAGCACATCGGTTTCCCGGTCGGTCAATTGTTCCGGGCTGTCGGGGGCCGGCACTTCGCGCAGCAGGCGGGCGGCGGCCTGGGGCGAAAGCTGCACCTGTCCGGCGGCTGCGGCCTTAATCGCCCGGCAAAGCTCCTCGGCCTCGGTGTCTTTTAGGAGATAACCGGCTGCCCCGGCGCGCATGGCGTTGAATACCGAGGCGTCTTCCAGCACGCTGGTCAGGGCGATAATCTCAATATCGGGCAGGTCGCGGCGCAGGATGCCAATGGCGGTTATGCCGTCCATCACCGGCATCATCAAGTCCATCAAGATGACGTCGGGCTGGAGGTCGTGGGCTTTTTGGATGGCTTCCGCGCCGTTGACGGCTTCGCCGACGATGCTCAATTCCGCATCCAGGCTGAGAAACATGCGCAGCCCCTGGCGCACCACGCTGTGATCATCGACAAGTAAAAGACGAATGGTCATGGATTTCCTCTCTTACGCGGGTTAATCTGGAGAAGCGTGGCGATTATAACCGAAGCGCACAGCTAATCAACGTTTGAGCGGGCGATCAGGTGGCGGATTTGAGCTAACAGGTGGTCGAAGTTGGTCTGTTTGCTTACGAAGGCGGCGGCTCCGGCGGCGTGGGCCCGCTGTTCGTTGGCGGCGCTGTCGTAGACGGTGACGATGACGACGGCCGCCTGGGGCGCTGCCTGGCGGAGCAGCGCGATGCCGCTGAGTCCGTCGGAGCCGGGTAGTTCGATGTCCAGCAGAATGACCTGGGGGGCGGTGGCGGCGGCGGCGCGCACGGCCGTTTCCAGGTCTCCCGCCGCGCCGACCACCACCATGTCCGGTTCCAGGGCCAGGCGCATCTGCCAGCCGCGCCGTACGCGGGCGTCATCGTCTACCAACAGGACGCGGATCATGAGAGGGCGCTCTGTACGGCCGTTTCCGGCGAGGGCTGCCGGCGCAGACCGCGCAGCAGATATAAACTGTAGAAGAAGAGGATGACGTCCTGGACCACGTTGAGCGGAATGAGCGGGAAGGCGGAGTAGCGCAGCAGCAGATCGTGGAGCATGTGCAGCAGGATGAGGAACCAAATGGTGTTGGTGCGCAGGCGCAGCGCGCCATAGGCCAGGCCGAAGCAAAATGCGCCCACCATCTGCGCCAGCACGATGGCCGGATTGCGAAAGAGGAAGTTGTTAACGTGCAGCAAAGCAAAGAAAAGGGCCGACAGGAGCACGGCGCGCACCGGGCCAATGGGCTGCAGCACGCGCAGCAGTAAACCGCGCACCCAGGCTTCTTCCATGAAGCCGGTGATGAGATAGCCAATGAAGAGGTAAACGGCCGTTTGCCGGTCCAGCCAGGTTACGCCGCCCAGGAAAGGCAGCACAATGGTCACGATGGCGGGCAGCCACAACAGGCGCAGGGCGCGCCAGTTGCCGGGGCGGTTAAAGCCGACCTCGCCCCACCAGCGCAGCGCCGTCAGAATTCCGGCGATGAGCACCGCCAGGACGCACATGGCCACAAATGCGGGGTCGGCCTGGGGCAGCCACGCTTTGGCCGCCACGCCGGCCAGGATGCCGGTGAGTAATTCTGCGGCGAAAAAGGCGCTGGCGGCGGGGATGGGGTGGCGGGCAATTTGGGCGCGCACGGCCGTTAACCGCTGGGGCTCAGGCTGTGCTTGTTGAAAATCAGGGTAGGTATTCATGCGTTTTCTCCTTTATCTGGTGGGGTTGATGTGGGTCGGGATGCGGGTTAGATGGTGAGAGTGTAGGTCAGATTCAGGCGCAATTCCTCCGCCAAAAGGCGGAACCGGTCTCCGACCTCCAGCCGATTCGCCGGGAAACGGCCGTGTCTATACTGAAGACAACCAGACAAAAAGCGAAAGAATCCGAGAAAAGGAGATGTCCCGATGAAACAAAAAATAGCCGTCCATGCAGACAATACTCTGCACGGCCGTATCCGGGCCGGCATGGCCAGAGAAACCTATGAAGACGAACAGGGGTTGGAGCGAATTGTCTTTTTCAGTGACGCGGTATTTGCCATTGCTATCACGCTGCTGGCGCTGGAGATCAGGCTGCCGGCGCTGCCAGAAGCGGCCGGCAACGCCGCGCTGCTGGCGGCGTTAGGCAGCCTGGGCACACGATACCTCAGTTATCTCATCAGCTTTTTGGCGATTGGCCTGATGTGGCTGGCCCATCATCGCACCTTCCGCGCTGTTCGCCGCTACGACGAGCGGCTGATGCTGTTGAACCTGTTATTTTTGCTGTGCATTGGGTTTCTGCCGTTCCCCACGGCCGTTATCGGTGAATTTGGCAACACGGTAGGCACTATCTTCTACGCGGCGGCAATGGCCGTGGCCGGGCTGGTGTTTAGTCTGATGTGGTGGTATGCCAATGCGGACGGACGGCTGGTGGAACGGCCGTTGCCGCCGGCCGAATCTCGCCAGATCCGGCTGCGGGTGCTGTGGTCACCGCTGGTCTTTTTGTTGTCGATACCGCTGGCCTTCTGGTCGCCCGATGGCGCTAAATTCAGCTGGCTGCTGATCATGGCCGCCATTTTTTTGCGCTAGCATCGGGCAAAGGGGGGAGAAATAAAAATGACGGCCACGGCCGTCATCAAAAAAATATGGGCGATACAAGACTCGAACTTGTGACCTCTACGATGTCAACGTAGCGCTCTAACCAACTGAGCTAACCGCCCGGGATGCTGTTTTTAAGCACGCCGAATTATACCAAGCTTCTGTTGAGCGTCAACGGACAATACCCAAAGTAGGGTAACTTATGGTATAGTTGCCAGCGTTCGAAAGCACAGATTCACCAGGATGGTGTGGCATTGAAAAAAGGGCAGGGAACCCCGACAAAACAACGATCCGAGTTCGGTATTTTAGGCCTGGTGGCTGCCGTCATTGTGGCCGGCGTCATTGGCTTTATGCTGGCGGACGCCACCGGGTTCCGTTATCGTGAGTTTGGGCTGCTGTGGTGGACAACGGCCGTTTTCCTGGCTTTTCTCTTGGGTCTGCTCTATTACGCGCTTTTTGTCCTGCCCATTCCTGGCAGCGAGGGTTGGGCCGAAGGGCTGCGCCTGCTGTGGCGCAACTATTTTTCGCCGCCGCGCCGCCCACCCGCCGGTAAACGTCCGGCCAGCCGCAAAAGCAAAACGGCCGTGCCTCCCCAACTGGCCCACATGCCCCCCAGCTTCATCTCGCTGCGCAGCGGCATCGCCCGCAGTCACCAGGCGCTGGCCCTGACCAAAGGCAGCCGCTTTTCCCGGCCAGCCGGTCCCGGTTTTGTCGTCCTCTACAAGGGCGAAAGCGTTTCCCAGGTCATCGACTTGCGCCGCCACACTCGTTCGCAGCATGTCAAAGCCAATACGCGCGATGGCATTCCGGTGGAACTGGACATTTTTGTCCTGTTTCGCATCTGGCAAGAAGAGCCAGACCTCAGTCCCGACAACCCGGTCTACCCCTACGATCCGGAAGCGGTGTTTCTGGTCAATTATGCCAGCAGCGTCGATCCCGCCGACAACCTGCGCCGCTGGTCCAGCCAGGTCGCGCCGCTGGCTGCCTCGCTCCTGGTAACCGAAATCGCCCAATATTCTCTGGAGCAGCTTTACCAGGTAGACGCCAACGGTCTGGGGGTTGTTAGCGAGATCCGGCAGCGCATCCAGCGCAATCTGGCGCGCCACGACTTGTTGGCCGGCGTCGAAATATTGAACGTCGGCACCAGCAAGCTCGCCTTGCGGCCCGACGTGGCCGAACAGCGCCTGAAGCAGTGGCAGGCCCGGTGGCAGAGAGAAATCTTGCTCAAGGAAGCCGCCGGCAACGCTGAAGCGGAGCGCCGCATCAAACGCGCCCGAGCCCGGGCCCAAATTGAAATCATCGACAACATTACCCAAAACATTTTGGCCATGCACCGCGACGACAACGTGAATCTGACCGAAGTTGTCACCCTGCGCATGATCCAGGCCTTTGAGGATGCGGTGTCCGATATTTCTGTGAAGGCGCTTGTGCCGCAGCCGGTGTTAACCAGCATGGTACTCAGTTCGCGTGAAATGTTGACCTGGATGGAAGAGCAGGAGGACCAAACGCCATGAGACGCGGCCGTACCGCGCCTACGTCCACGTCCACGGCGCTGCCGATTTCCCGGGGCGCTTTTCTGGCAATTGCCGTTATATTTGTGCTGGTTTATTGGGTGGCCGCCCACTATCTGGAGCGCATTGATCTGACGCAGTCTTTGAACTCCTGGTGGTTGAGCCGGGCGCCGGGTGCGCCGCCGCTGCCGTCGCCTATCGTGACGATGGTGGAATTTTTTCATCCCCGGGTGCTGCGGCACTTCATTCCCGTGATTACCGGCTGGGTGTTGGCTTACCTGGCGGCGGTGAGTCTGGTCCGAGTGTTGTATGATTTGCCGGACAGCGGCACGGCGCGCTCTTTTCTGGTGCGTCTGGTCGGCGAGACGGCGCAAGGTCCGGCGATGCCGGTATCAGGAAAAACGCTGGCCAAGCTGCGTGAGTCGTCGGAACTGCTGCAGGTTGGTGGACCTGGCCTGGTGGTGATTGCGGCGGGGGAAGTGGCGGTGACGGAGGTAAACGGCCGTTTCTATCGCCTCATCCCCTCTGGCAAACACAAAATCGGCCGGTATGAGTACATCCACGCCCTGGTCGACCTGCGCCCCCAGGAACGCCACCTCAGCGAAGTGGCTCTGCTCACCCGCGATGGCATCGACCTGACCGCCGACGTCACCCTCACCTTCCGTATCGACACCGGCGGCGCAGTCCCCACCCGTGACACCCCCTTTCCCTACAGCCCCGACGCGGTGCGCCTGGCCGCTTACACGGAAATCAACCGCAGCGACACCGAGATTTTTACCTGGCAGGACGTGCCCGGCAATATGGCCCGGGGCATATTGGCCGGCATCATCATTCGCTTTCGCCTGGACGAACTCTTGCACCCCGAGGGTCAGCGCGACCCATACCTCACGCTGAACCAGGAATTGGAGCGCTTGCTGCGCACCGCGTTGGACGACGCCGGCCTTGAACTGCTCAGCGCCCACATCGGCCGCCTGGAAATGAAGCCGGAGGTGGCCCAACAGTACATCGATTTCTGGCGGGCCGACCTGGATGCCCGAGCCAAGCTGACGATTGCCGAAGGCGAGGCCAACTCCCTGGCCGAATTAGAAATCGCCCGCGCCGAGGCCGAGCTGGTGATGATTCAGGCGATTATGGAGGGGCTGGAAAACGCCCGGCGCATGGGCGGTGTGAGCGCCATGCGCGAAGTCATCGCCCTGCGCATGATTGAAGCTCTGGAGAAAGTCGCCCGCCAATCGCAGCCATTCCAGGCGCTGCCGAACAATTTGCTGCCTCAACTGGTCGATTGGCGGCAGCAGCTAGACGCCGGCCGCCACCTGCCGGCGCAAGGTGGAGAAGGCCAGTAATCAACCATGTCTCTCGACGTTCTGCCAACCACGGACATATTGGAAGGTTTGCTGGAAATGTTGTATCCGGATTTGCCGCTGGTAGACATTTTGACCCTGGCCGATTTTAAGTTTCGCTACCGGTTTAGCGGGCTGGGGGCCGGGGCTGTGGCGGCCATGGAACGCGCCCAACGGGTTACCCGGGCCATCGGCAACTATGATCAGATGGGGCTGACCGAGTTTCATAACGGCCTGATTTATCTCCACGAACGCCAGTATTTGGGCGCGCAGCCTTACTTTGCCGAGGCGCGCCGTTACTGGGATTTTGCCGACCGCCTGCCGGCGGTTTGCCTGGCTTATTTTGCCCAGGGCATTGCCCAACAAGGCGCTTTCCACTTTGAGCGGGCCTTGAGCGCTTACGGCAAAGCGGATAAGTGTATGGCGCAGTTCCCGGTGGACGATGCCGGTGGCGAGTTGGGGGCATTTTGGCAGGCGCTAAAGGCGCATCTGGCCGCCTGCCGGGAGAACTTGCTGCAGCAAATGCGCCGCATGAACGACGTGGGACCGGACCAGCCGGCCCGGCGGCTGGTTTTAGAAACCGAACCGCCGCCACCCCCGCCGCCCCCGCCACCTCCCGGGCCTACGGCTTTGGTCGTCGGGGATGATGGAGAGCAGCCCACGCCGTATATCTCGCCGGGGCAGGCGCAACGGCCGTCACCCCCGACCCCAACGCCGCCTCCCACCAGCCGACCCGCCACAGCCGACCTGCCCATTTTTAATCTGGCTCCTGCCGCTGCGCCATCAGCCAGCACCGAAATCGACAGGGAAGCGCCCACGCAGCCCGAGCCGATGGGTGAGGAAACGGCCGCGACCACCACCCCCATCCCCGCCCACCAAAACGACGACGCGTCGCTGATCTGGATGAAGCCCGACCCGGCCAACTGGCAGGAAGTGCTCGCCTTTCTGCCCAATTTACAGGTAGACGCCTACGTGTTGGTCGATAAGCGGGTGACCAACTATATCTTCCGCCAGGACGATCTTGTCATCGTCGATGACCGGGGGGGCGAGGGCATTGTGCCCGTGCAGCCTTCTACGACCGGTCGTGACGCGGGGCCCATTTTCCTCGGCAAAATCGACGAGCCGCCGGGTACAGAGGCTGCCGCCGGTCAGGCAGCGCCGCCGGGGACCGTCAAATTATCTCCGAATATGGAAAAGCCATTGTTTGCCGATGACATTATTGGTATTGTTATTGGCATATGGTTCGGCATCGACGTGCGGCAGCGGTTTATGGAAGGCGGGTAGCAGGCAGCGCCTTTGCAGGAGAAAAAATGGTATGGGCAAACACATCTTGGTAATTGGCGCGACGTTGATGGATGCGAAGGGCAAGCCATTGGCCGGCCTGGAGCCGGGCACATCGAACCCGGCGAACGTGCGAATTACGCGCGGCGGCACGGCCCGGAACGTGGCCGAAAACCTGGGGCGGTTGGGCGCAGACGTCATCCTGATTTCAGCTGTGGGCCACGATCTGATCGGCGATCAACTGCTGGCGCAAACGGCCGATGCGCATGTGAATGTCGAGTATGTGCTGCAGGAAAAAGGGTACCATACCGGCGCTTACCTGGCTGTGTTGGAAGACGACGGTCTGTTATCGGTGGCTTTGGATGACGTGAGCGTGATGCAAACCATCACCTCAGGCTTGTTGTATCGCCAGCGGCGATTGTTCCGGGACGCTTCGCTGATCATGATGGATGGCAGCCTGTCGCCGGACGCCATGAATACGATTGCCCGGCTGGCTTTGCAATATGGTGTGCCTTTGTGTGCGGATCCGTCGTCGTCGCGGCTGGCGTTTAAGTTACGGCCGTTTCTCTCTCATCTCCATCTGGTTGTGCCCAACGAAATGGAAGCCGCCGAACTGCTCCAGGTAGACTTCTTCGGCCACGATCCGGACGCCAGCCTGGACCTGGCCCGGTTGCTGGTGCAGGCGGGGGTGGGAACGGCCGTTCTCACCCTGGCCAACTACGGCCTCAGCTACGCCACCTCCGACGAAATCGGCTACATCCCTGCCAACTACACCCACATCGTCGACAACACCGGCACGGGTGATGCCGTTACTGCCGCCATCATGTTTGGCATGCTCAACGAGCTGCCCACCATCGAGGCCATTCGCTTAGGCGCGGCCGCCGCCAGCCTGACGGTGCAAACCAACGAGACCGTCGTGCGCGACCTGAGCCTGGACATGTTGTACGATCACCTGATTGTTTAAGAAATTGGGTGAAGCCGCAGACGCTCCGGCAGCCTGCTGCCGAAGCCAGGGGAGTGAGCCGCCCCATCATCTCAACGTTGAGGACACGTAAACGAACATGCTGTTAAACAACAATTTGCTTGGTGTCGTTATTTGCACGGTCTACATCTTTGGCATTATTGGCCTGGCGGAACTGCTGCGCAAGTGGCGCGGCTACAGCAGCGGTTTCACGCGCAAAGTCATTCACATTGGGGTAGGCATGATGAGCTGGGCTTTGATTTACGTGTTCACGTCGCCCTGGCCGTTCATCATCATGTGCCTGATATTTGCCGGGCTGCTGTATCTGGATTACCGGTTTGAACTCGTGCCGGCGATGGCCAGTTCGGACAAATCGAACAAAGGGACGATCTATTTTCCGCTGGCGGCGGCGGCCGGGGTGTTTGTGTTTTGGGGCCAGCCGCCCTTGATGGTGGCCTCGTTGATGCCGCTGACCTGGGGCGATGGTCTGGCGCCGGTGGTGGGTAAGGCGTACGGCCGTCGCGCCTATTTCGTCGCTTCCCACATGCGCACCCTGGAAGGCTCGGCCGGCTTTTTTGTTTTTGGCCTGCTCTTTACCTGGCTGGCCCTGTGGATCATGCCCGGTCCGCCGGCCATTTCGCCGGCGGTGGCCCTGTTCCCGGCCCTGGTGATCACCCTCTGCACCACGTTGATTGAAGCCGTGTCGATTAAGGGCATTGATAACCTGACGATTACGGCCGTTGCCATCCTCATCCTCCACTTCTGGCCGTTTGCATGACTGTTATCCCCTTCAACCAGATTCAGGCGGTGCTGTTCGACCTGGACGGCACCTTGATTGAAACCGATGACCTGGCAGTCGCCCGGCTGGCGCACAGGCTACGGCCGTTCGCCGGCCATCGCGCGCCGCGACTGGCTCGCTGGCTGATGATGAAAGCGGAAACCCCCGGCAACGCCCTCATCACTCTGCTGGATTGGCTGCACCTGGACCTGCCCCTCATGGGCTTCACCGACCGCCTGCGACGGCGGCGCGGCGTCTATCCCGCGCCGGAATTTCACCTGATTGCCGGCGTGGAAGAGACCCTGATGGCGCTGGCTTCTCATTACCCCCTTGCCCTGGTGACCACCCGCAGCCGCTATCACATCGATCAATTCTTGCTGCGCTTCCCCCAACTGGCCCAATGCTTTACCACCACTCTCGGCTTACAGGATACCCGCCGCCTCAAGCCCAGCCCGGAGCCGGTTCTGCTGGCGGCCGAACGACTGGGCCTGCCGGCCACCCGCTGCCTCATGGTCGGCGACACGACGGTTGACGTGTTGGCCGGGCGGCGCGCCGGGGCCTGGAGCGCCGCCGTGCTGTGCGGTTTTGGCGAACGCGCCGAGCTGGCGCGCGCCGGGGCGCACGTGATCCTCGATTCGACGGCGGAGCTGGCTGACTGGCTGCTGGATTAGGTGGCTTCAGGCGTCCAGGTTTTGCTGCCAGCCTTCGCTGCCAATGAGCGGCACGAAGGCGACCGGACCCTTCCGTTCCTCCTCAAAAGTCTCATCGTCTACACGGGTGACGCGCACCAGGTGCTGGTGGCGGCGGTCCAAACCTACCGGCATCACCAGCCGGCCGCCTTTAGCCAACTGCTTCTTCAACGAGTCGGGGATGGTCGGGCCGCCGGCAGCCACGACGATGCCCTGGTAGGGAGCCTGGGCGGGATACCCTTGCGTACCGTCGCCGTGGATGACGTAGACGTTGTGGCAGCCGAGGTAGTCCAGCCGTTTTTGCGCGTAGGTTACCAGTTTTTCGTGCCGTTCGATGGTGTAGACTACGCGGGCGATACGGCCGAGCACAGCCGCAGCGTAGCCTGAGCCTGTGCCGACTTCTAACACGGCGTCGGTTGGCTGGAGGTGCAGCAGACTGAGCATATAGGCCACGACATATGGTAGG
>Ga0209607_1000734_pt1 | contig 28763 bp, 29 predicted proteins | sample AD_UKC117_MetaG_FD_184413 | JGI IMG/M metagenome (GOLD analysis project Ga0209607, IMG submission 184413) | Active sludge microbial communities of municipal wastewater-treating anaerobic digesters from Hong Kong - AD_UKC117_MetaG (SPAdes)... | ecosystem: Engineered > Bioreactor > Anaerobic >... | reverse complement strand
GTCGTACTGGTCGGAGCGGTAAGCTTTGTTCAGCGGCCCCCACCAGGGATCGATGCCCACGTCGATGCGCCGGTCGAAGGTCATCTGGGCGAAGTGGCCGTCGCCGCAGCCGACGTCCAGGGTGGGGCCGGGCAGGTCGACGGCGTAATAAAAGCGCGATTCCACCGCCCGCAAAATGGCGCGGAAGGCGGGAATGGTCTTAAGCTGCCGCCAGAGCAGGTCGTCGTTGGCGAAGGGGGAGGGGGTTGGTTGGTTGGTGGTCACGTTTGTCAGGTCTCGCATAGCTGGGAATGGGACGCGGATGAACGCGGGTGCAGCGGATGAGCGCGGATTTTTATAAAATCGGCGAAAATCCGCGCCTTTCCGCGTTTATCTGCGTCCTATTTCTTTACCTCGTCGCGCATGGCGCGGAGGCGTTCGTAGGCGGGCGGTTCGGCGGTGGCGCTGACGGCCGTGCCGCTTTGCAGGGCTTTGAAGAGGCGCAGGTATTCCACGGCCGTTTGCGTCGGGCTGAAGCTGTCGGCGATGAGGTCGGGCGGGCGCAGGTAGGCTTCCTTCTGGTCCAGAATGCTGATGACGGCGGCGGCCAGGGCGTCGGGGTCGCCAACGGCCGTTACCTCGCCCATGCCCGTCATCGTCACCGGCTGGCGCACGCCGGGCAGGGCGCAGGCGGCCACCGGCACGTTGTTGGTCATGGCCTCAATCTGCACCAGACCAAAACTTTCCGTGCTGTTCAGGCTGGTCACGCACAGCACGTCCAGATTTTTGTAGAAGGCGGTCAGTTCCGCGCCGTGCAGCGTGCCCAGGCGGATATAGCGATCTTTGTACTTTTCGAAGAGCGGGGCCAGGCGGGCGGCGTAGGCTTCTTCGCCCAGAATGTTTTCGTAGGGTCCGGCGTGCAGGACGATGGCCTGGGGGTATTTCTCGAAGATGTGCGGCAGGGCGTTGAGCAGCACTTCGACGCCCTTTTCCGCTGCCAGCCGGGCCGAGATGCCGATGACTTGACGGCCGTCCAGCCCATGCCTCTCCCGGAACTGGGACGCGTCAGCGTCGGTGCAGGGGGCCAATTCCACCGGTGGCGGGATGATGTGCAGTTTGCGGCCCAGGTACTGCGAGAGGAAGGGCGAGTGCGTGCCATAATCGCGCGTGTAGGTGACGATGGCGTTCGCCAGTTCACCGGCGGCGCGGTTTTGCGTCTGCACCACCTTATCTACCAGCCGGTTGAAGCTGCCTTGCGGCAGTTGCAAATCGCAGTGGTAGGTGAGCACGACCGGCTTGCGCAGCAAACGGCCGCGTGTGGCCACGCCGGGCGCGTCGAACTGCGGCAGGTGCAGGTGGATGACGTCGGTGCGGTGGGCCAGCTTCCAGGCCATCGGCCCAAACTCCGGCATGATGACGCCCTTGCTGACGCGCAGCAGCACAGGGATGCGCACGATTTTGACGCCGTCCAGCACTTCGTAGCGCGGCAGGTCGGGATCATACTGCGAGGTAAGAACGGTCACGTCGTGGCCCAGTTCGACCAGGGCGCGGCTGAGGCGTTCTACGTAAATTGTCAGGCCGCTTACCCACGGCCGATAATAGGTTAAAACTTCTAGAATTTTCATGGTGTTAATTTTGGTTGTCTTGTGTTTGGCCCGGCGCAAAAGCGCCGGCCTCGAAAACGACGCCGGGTAAACCCGGCTAAAGCGAATCTCAGCCCCGTTCACGGGGCGTGTTCTGTGGCTGGGGGCTTTAACTCCCGGCTTCCGGCTAACAGCTTATAGCTAACAGCTAACAGCTAACAGCTAACAGCTTACAGCTATATACACCCCTGCTTCACGAATGCCCCTCTGTTTTTTCCTCCCGGCGGTTGGCAAACTGGCGGGTCGTGTCGATGACGTGGCGGAAAGTGGCGCCGGTGGCCAGCAGGCCAATGATGCCCAGCAGGGTGGTGGTGGTCAGGTTGATGGCGTGGTAGAGGAAGGCGAAGCTGGCAGCGGGGCCTTCCGGTTGGCCGAGTATGGTGGTGAGGGCGAAGATGACCCCGGCGTGAAAAACGCCAATCTGCCCTGGCGAGGAGGGTGCGGCGACACTGAGGGCGGCGGCGCAGACGACAAAGCCGGCCATTGCCAGGGTGGGGGTGAGATTGACGGCCGTCAGCCCAAAGTAGTAGGCGGCAATGATCGGCAGCCAGGTCAGCACGGTGGTGACGAGCAAAATGAGGCCGCTCTTGAGGCTGGTGAGGCTGCTGAGACCGGCGAGCAGGTCATCGACGCGCTGGACCCAGGTCTCGGTGTGCAGGCGGCCGATGCGGGAGAAAACGGCCGTGCTCATTCTGCGGGCTAACGGCCGTTGGTTGGCGGCGATGATCAGCATGATAACGGCCGTGCTCGTCAGCACCCCCACAAACAAAGCCGTCTCCTGCACCTGCACCGGCACCACGTCTACCGCCGCCAGTGTGAAAGGCAGCAGGATGACCATGAACAGCATGTCCAAAATGCGCGTCACCACCACGGTGGACAGCCCGCGCGAAATCGTCACGGGCGGCACGCTGCCAATCAGCACGGCCTGGGCCACGTCGCCCAGGCGCAGGGGCAGGAAGTTATTCACCAGGTAGCCGATGTTTTGGATGTGGAAGGTGGGGGCCAGGCCGATGTCGTTGTTAAGCATGAAGCGCCAGCGGATGGCGCGGATGAGCAGGAAGAGGATGATGCCCACGGCCGTTAACCCCAAATAGCCCCAACGCGCCGTTTCCAGTGCAGCCAAAATTTCCGCCGGTTCAATAAAGAAGAAAATTGCCGCCAGACAGACCAGGCTGACCATCATCCCCAGCCAGAACTGCCCTTTTTGCTTCCGATTTGTATCCATAACCGGGCGATTATAACAAGAAGGTCCGGGCCAGGCACTCAGGCGGGCCTTTCCGCCGCCAGAAGCAGCGTTGCGCGGCTCTACAAGTGCCTTTCCGCCGCTCTACAATAGACCTTCCGCCGCCGGAAGTGGCGTTGCGCGGCCCTACAAGTGCCTTTCCGCCGCCGGAAGTGGCGTTGCGCGGCTCTGCAATAGACCTTCCGCCGCCGGAGATGGCATTGCGCTGCACCGCAATGGTTTTATCGACAGGTTGATTCATGTTGCCCCAGAGGGAAGGCTGGGGCTATAATGCCCTTGGACAATAAGGGTAGGTCACGTTGCCGGCAGTTGACAGGGCATGCAGAGGAACAACAGGATGAAAGAGACGATCATTCATGTAGAAAAGTGGCCCTACAGCCACCCCCCGACAGAAAAAGAGTTGTGGGATTTGCTGGCAAGTGAAAACTTGCAGCCTTACCGCTGGTCTAACAATCCGGGTGATTACTACGATGCGCATGAGCACAATTACCACAAAGTGATTTACGTGGTGGCCGGTTCGATCACGTTTGGCTTTCCTGTTGTGGATGATCCGACCACGCTGCGGCCGGGTGACCGGCTGGATTTGCCGGCTGGTGTGCGCCACAACGCGGCCGTTGGGCCGGAGGGTGTGGTGTGTTTGGAAGCGAGAAGGTAGAGGCTGGAGTCTGGAGATTGGAGACTGCCAATCTCTAATCTTCTAGCCTTATTTTGCACGCGAGAGCGCACACATCTGCACACCCCTCTATCTCTCGCTCTCGCTCTAGCTATTCTCAAGGAGTAAACCAATGGAATATGTGCGTTTAGGACAGACCGGGCTGAAGGTTTCGCGCCTCTGCCTGGGAATGATGACGTATGGCACGCCGGAATGGCGGGATTGGGTATTGGATGAGGCGGCGGCACGGCCGTTTATCCAGCGCGCCCTGGAAGCCGGTATCAACTTCTTCGACACGGCCGATATGTATTCGCTGGGCGTCAGCGAGGAAGTGACCGGCCGTTTGCTGAAGGAAATGGCCAGCCGTGACGAAGTAGTCGTGGCCACCAAGGTCTACTTTCCCATTGGCAAAGGGCCAAACGGCGGCGGATTGTCGCGCAAGCACATCATGGAAGCCATCGACAACTCGCTGCGTCGCCTGGGCATGGAGTACGTCGATTTGTACCAGATTCACCGTTGGGACTACGACACGCCCATCGAAGAGACGATGGAAGCCCTGCATGACGTGGTGAAGGCGGGCAAAGCGCGCTACATCGGGGCGAGCAGCATGTTTGCCTGGCAGTTTGCTAAAGCCCAGTACACGGCCGATTTATTCGGCTGGACGCGCTTTGTCTCCATGCAGAACCATTACAATCTGGTGTATCGGGAGGAAGAGCGGGAGATGATCCCGTTCTGCCGTGACCAGGGCGTGGGGCTGATTCCCTGGAGCCCGCTGGCGCGCGGCTTCCTGGCGGGCAATCGCACGGTGAAAGGCGAAGGCCCGACGAAGCGGGCACACAGCGACCAGTATGCCCACGGCATGTATTACGAAGAAGGCGATTTTGCGGTACTGGATCAGGTGATCGCCCTGGCCGAGGCGCATGGCGTCCAGCCGGCGCAAATTGCCCTGGCCTGGATGCTCCACCAACCAGATGTCACCGCGCCGATCATTGGGGCAAGCAAATTGTATCAGCTTGAGGAGGCGATTGCCGCGTTGGACATCGCGCTTTCTAGTGAGGAGCTCTCTAGTCTGGAAGAGCCATATCAGCCGCACCCGATCCTGGGGCACAGCTAGGTTAGGGCGGTCTGCTTGGCCACCACATATGGCCAAGCAGACCACAACCAGCTTTTTACAACTGCGAAAAGTCCGGGGGGAATAATTCCGGCAGGGCCGGTTCGGCTGTGCGGAGGGGGGTGGTGGCTTTTATCTGGCGCTGGTGGTTGGCGTATTGCACGACGAGGCCGATGAGGGCCAGGCTGAGCATGATAACGGCCGTAAAACTGCTGCTGTCGTTCATGCCCAAAGCCAGATAGATGATCTTGGCTCCCATCACCACGGTGATAATGATCAGCGCCTCGTCTTTGGCGACGTGAATAAGCCAGAGACCGCACAACCCGCCGATGATGAGGATGGGCAGGCCAACCCACACGGCCGTTTGCGCGCTCATCTGGGCAACGGCCGTCCACGCATAAGACGCAATGTCATAAAACCACAACGCCAGATCCGCCCCGGCGGCAAACCCCACCAACAAGGCCGCCAGGTTCAGATTGGTGCGGCCAATGTAAATTCCCAAAGCGCCCACCCCCACGGCCACCAAAGACAACCACCAGAATCTACCCATAGGCAAATCCAACCAGGATTCTAACGAGGCCACCACGACCGCCAGCAAATCGGCCGTGGCCGTCAGACCGATAATTCCCAACGTCACCCACAGCAAACGTTTGCCGGCTAGTAAAATATAGCTGCCAAGAATGACCCCAAGAACAGTCAAGCTAAATTGCACCAGAAAGGTTAACATGACCATCACCCTGTCCCCTCCAAGCTAAAAGTTATTATCCTCTTCTTTTTGCGACTGCCACAAAGCGCGCAGCACCACGTATGCGCCTACCAAAGCCCCGGCGACAAACATGTAAAATGCCAGGTCAGACAGCCGAAAGCCGCTAACCTCCACGTCGATGGTGCTGGCTATGGCCGATCCAACAATCCAGCCCGCCAGCACCAGCCCCAAAACCAGCCGCTCCAGGCTTTTCGTCAGCGCCTTGTCCAGCTTGGTAACCTCTTTGGACAGGTCACTGGTGTCGATATGCACGCTGACTTTCCCCTTCTCGTATTGGTCTAGCCATTTGGTTGTAGCCTCTACCAACGACGGAATGCGATAGATCACCTCGCGTGAACTGCGCGATATTTGTGTCCGCACCGTTTTGGCCAGCGCTTCGGCATTTATCTGATCACGGGCCAGCACCATGCTGCTCTGCACGGCCGCTTGCGAGAGAATAATCTCCGGGTCCAGGCGACGGATAATTTCATCCGCCTGCATCAAGGTCTTAAATGCCAGCGTAAAGTTGGGGTCCAGGCGCAAACCATTCCGCCGCAAAATGTCCTGCAAGGCATTGAAACTGTAGGCAATATTCACTTCGGTGACGCCCAAAAAGCGCTGCCCAAAACGCTCCATCTGCTCCAAAAAATCGACTTCGTCTACGGTCCGGCCGGGCATTGGGCGGCTGAGCCGCAAAGCAGCTTTGCCCATGCTGTAGCCGTCGCCTTCTTGCATGGAGACCAACAGGTCGGCCAGGGCCATGCGCTGAAAACGATTCAGTTCGCCCATCAAGCCCATGTCCAGAAAACCGATTTCGCCTGTTTCCAGGTTCACCAACACGTTACCGGGATGGGGATCCGCATGGAAGAAGCCGTCGAATAATGCCTGCTTCACCATAGCCAGCACAAATTCCTGGGCCAGCGCTTTGGTGTCGATGCCGGCGGCTTCAATGGCGGCTACGTCGCTGATTTTTACGCCCGACACAAATTCCATGGTGAGGACCTTGTCCGTGGAATAGTCGGCGAAGACGCGGGGGATGTGGATGTGGTCGAACTGCTCCATATTTTTGGCGAGCAACCGGACGTTGGCCGATTCGTTTTGGTAATTGAGTTCGTACAAAATGCCATTGGCAAATTCGTCTACCAGACCGCGCAGGTCTACTTCTTGCGCCCAGGCTTGTTTGCGCTGGATGCGCTTGGTTAGATCGCGCATCACGTTGAGGTCGGCTTTAACCGTGACGTTGATGTTGGGGCGCTGGATTTTGACGACAACGGCCGTGCCATCAGTCAGTGTCGCCCGATGCACCTGCGCCGTAGAGGCCGCAGCGAACGGCTCCGTTTCAAACGTGGCAAACAGATTTTCCGGCGTATCGCCCAATTCATGCACGATAATGGCTTGGGCGCTCTTGTAGGAGAAGGGAGGCACGTTGCTCTGCAGCCGTTCCAACTCCGCCAGCCAATCAGGCGGCAGTTGGGCGGCCCGGCTGCTCACAATCTGTCCAAACTTCACAAATGTCGGGCCTAACTCTTGCAGCATATACCGGACTTTTTCCGGCAGGGTCATGGCCTCCACCGGATCCACGTCGCGGAACAGCAGGTCTTGCATGAAGGTGCGGAATCTGGCCAGAGGCGTCATATCCACGACGATGTCTTTGGTATAGCGACCGATGATGTCGGTGATTTGGGCTACCCGCAGATTCTCCGCGATGGCATTGCGCCGGCCGGAGGAAAGCAGCCCTACCCAGCGCCAGTAAAACTGGTTTTCGGTTTGGCTGCGGAATTCCGGTTTGTCCAGGCCAAAAAAGGCTTCCATCACAACTACCACGAGGGCAACCAGCGTTCCCCCGATTGCCACCCATAACAGGCGCGGCCCGGTAATAACAAAGCTGCTGGGCGCTATCCAGGCCAGGATGGCAAACAGAAAGGCATTGATCACAATGGCAAACAGGCCCATCGTGCGCACCAGCAGTCGGGCGGTAAGCAGCAAAACCATCGGCCGCACCAGCGCGTTGATAACACCGAATACAATTCCAAAAATGAGGTAGGTTGTGCTGATATTGATGACCCCTGGCAAGATGGGCTGAAGGGTGATTCCCGGCATGAGAATGACCATGATGGCCAGGGCCAGGGCATTGACGATGACGCGGATAAAAAAATATATCATCTACTCCTCCTAGGTGACCCGATCACAATCAAACAGGCGCCGGCATTCGCTCTAGGGAAGAGCTCTCGGCGACAATCACTAGCATATCTTCATCCCGGCCAAAAGGCTAAGAAGAACGTATCGCGTTTGCTCGTTTTGGAGTCCAACAGGGATTGCACCCGACAAGGAGACTGTATTGTGCTCTTAAAAAAGAAAAGCCCGCAGCGAACTTGCTGCGGGCTTTTTGATGGAGGGGTGGGAGGGGTTATTTGGCGAAGCCAACCGCACGGGTTTCGCGGATGACGGTTACCTGAATTTGACCCGGATACTGCATGGAATCTTCGATGGTGCGGGCGATGTCTTTGGAGAGGCGCATCGCGCCCAGGTCGTCGATGGCCCCCGGTTTGACCAGGATGCGGATTTCGCGCCCGGCTTGCAGGGCATAAGCGCTTTCGACGCCTTCGTAGGAGGTGGCAATGTCCTCCAGGGTACGGACGCGCTTGATGTAATTTTCCAGGCTTTCGCGGCGGGCGCCGGGGCGCGCGCCGGAAATGGCATCGGCCGTTTCCACGATGATGGCTTCCACCGATTCCTGTTCCACCTCGTGATGGTGCGAAGCGATGGCATTGACGACGATAGGCGGCACGCGGAAACGTTTGGCGAATTCTGCGCCGAGCATGGCGTGGGTGCCTTCTTGTTCGTGGTCCATCGCTTTGCCCAGGTCGTGGAGCAGGGCGCCCATTTTGGCCATTTCGACGTTGGCCCCAAGCTCAGAGGCGAGCACGGAGGCGATCTTGGCGGCTTCTACGGAGTGATGCAGTTGGTTTTGACCGTAGGAAGTGCGGTATTTGAGACGGCCGAGCATACGCAGAATTTGGGGGTTGAGGCCATGGACGTTGGCTTCGTAGGCGGCTTGCTCGCCGGCTTCTTTGATGATTTGCTCGACTTCTTTGCCGGCGTCTTTGATCAGTTTTTCGATGCGGGCGGGGTGGATACGGCCGTCTGTGATCAATTTCTCCAACGCCCGGCGGGCAATCTCGCGGCGCACGGGGTCGAAACTGGAAACGGTTACGGCCTCAGGCGTGTCGTCGACGACGATGTCGACCCCGGCTGCCTGCTCGAATGCGCGGATGTTACGGCCGTTCCGCCCAATAATCCGCCCCTTCATTTCCTCGTTGGGCAGCGGCACAACCGACACGGTAATCTCGGCCACCTGATCGCTGGCAATCCGCTGCATGGCCATGGCAATCAGTTCGCGAGCCTTGGTGTCGGCCGTCTCACGCGCCTCATCTTCGATCTCCCGCATGACCCGGGCCATATCTTGCCGCGCTTCTTTTTCCACCTCAGCCAGCAGCACCTCGCGCGCCTCATCGACTGTCATATTGGCGATTTCTTGCAGTTTTTGCTGCTGCTCTTCTTGCTGTTGGATCAATTCGTTAAAACTTTTATCCAGGCGGCTTTGCCGCTTGTTCAATTTTTGCTCACGCTGTTCCAATTTAACAGCCTGCCGATCTTGGGCAGCACTGCGGTTATCGACCCGTTCCTCCGCTTTGGCCAGGTCTTCGTACCGTTTTTCAATCACCTTTTCCGCTTCCAACCGAATTTGTTTGGCTTCGTTGGCGGCGGTATTCAAAATTTGTTCGGATTCTTTTTCGGCCGCTTCGCGGCGTCGTTCCAATTCTTGGTTAAATTGTTGCAGGGCTTCTTCTGTTCGAGGTTTTAGGATGTACCAGGTCACAATTGCTGCGACTGCTGCGCCTAAAATAAGCCCGACGAAGATGCCTATCCATAATCCTTCAGGCATGGTCGTTCTCCTTAAAAAGTAGATACAGGCTGGCTCTTACCCTTGAAGAGGGCCAGGCCCTGTTTCGTGTGTTAATCAAAATTGTTATGCGCCGGCGACGCAGGCTGGCCAATTGTGGTCCAAACCTCGTCAATCGTGGCGCGGATAATGTCGTATGGAAAGCCACGGCGCTGCAAAAATTGCCCTAATTTGCGTTTGAAATCGGCTTCGGCCAGGCCTGTCAACTGATGGGCCTTTTTTTGGGCGACTTGTTGCGCCGCGCTGGTTTCATCTACATCTGCCAGGACTCGATCAATGGTTTTCGGGTCGATGCCTTTATGTTGTAGCTCTTGCCGCAGGGCGAGCTGGCCACGTGGCCGGAACGTTTCGCGTTGTTCTACCCAGTACCGGGCGAAGGTTTCATCGTTGAGCAAATCAACGGCCGTTAGCCGTTCGAGTACCGTAGCAATCGTTGTTTCGGTATATCCTTTTTTCTGCAGGTGTCGTTGGATTTCGGCCTGGCTGCGGGGGCGGTATCCGAGCAAATGCAGCGCGCTCTCTTTAGCTTTTTCCACCGCGTCGGTCTCTTGCAATGCAGCAATATCGGCTGCCGTTAAGGTCTGGCCCACACGGAGACGGACGGCGGCAATGGCGGCCAGGCCAAAGGCAAATTCGCCATCGAGATAAACGTTTACTCGATCCTGGCTGCGTTTCTGTGCGCTTATCGCGGTAATGATCCCCATTTTAATGCAAAAACGGCCGTGGTCCTCGTTTGCCACGGCCGTTTCTGATAACGTAGTCCATGTAGCCCAAAAGCTACCTTCGTATGTCTGTTATCGACGAATATGAGCTTGTTAGCTGGATTTCTGCCTGGTTCGTATTACAAACACTGCCAAACGGCTAGAAAATTACATAATTCCACGCTACCACAGTTGCTAGCTTGCTCAATTGTCTGGTGTTATCTCAAACCCGGAACATTCTTTGTCCAGGTGCTTGATTTATTGCCAACAGAACAGATTAATCCACGTTCAGTTATTGCCTATGGCCCTGTCACTCCAACAAATGACAGCAGGTAAGTATCAAACTTTTATTCAATCAAAGCGTCAGCGTTGGCCGCCCGCTTTGTTATTGGTAATCCAGCCGCTTCGCGGACAAGATCTTCTAGCGTATTTAAAACTTCCAGATTTTCGGCCAGGAATACCTTCGCATTTTCGCGTCCCTGGCCCAACAGCGTTTCCTCAAACCGGAAATAAGCGCCGCGTTTGTTGACAATGTCATACGCCACGGCTAAATCCAGTACGTCACCAGTTTTGGATATGCCTTCATTATACATGATATCAAATTCGCACTCGGTGAAGGGGGGCGCTACTTTATTTTTCTTAACCTTTACCTTGGTGCGGTTGCCAACCACGTCGTTGCCTGCCTTGATGGCCTGGATGCGGCGAATGTCGATGCGCACAGAGGCATAAAACTTGAGCGCATTTCCACCGCTGGTCGTTTCCGGGTTGCCAAACATCACGCCAATTTTGGAGCGCAGTTGGTTGGTGAAGATAACGATTGTGTTGGTTTGCTTGATCGCCCCGGAAAGTTTGCGCAAGGCCTGCGACATGAGCCGGGCCTGCAACCCCACGTGGGCGTCGCCCATTTCACCCTCAATTTCTGCCCGGGGAACCAGGGCGGCCACAGAATCTACCACCACCACGTCCATCGTGCCGGAGCGGATGAGCGCGTCGGCAATTTCCAGGGCCTGCTCGCCGGTATCCGGCTGCGAGACGTAAAGGTTTTGCACGTCTACGCCGCATTTTTCGGCATAACTTGGATCAAGGGCATGTTCCATGTCGATAAAGGCGCAGATGCCGCCTCTTTTTTGCGCTTCCGCGACGATGTGTTGGCACAAGGTGGTCTTGCCCGACGACTCTGGGCCATAAATTTCGATGACCCGGCCGCGCGGCACACCGCCAACGCCCAGGGCAATATCCAGAGACAGGGAACCGGTAGGGATAACGTCTACCTGCAGATGGTACGCATCCCCGAGCCGCATGATGACGCCTTCACCAAACCGTTTGTTTAGGGTCGCCAAAGTATTTTCTAATGTGCGGTCACGATCCTGTTTGTTCATGTTTATCAATTGCTTGGTTATGTCGAATTTTGACCATGTAGTGTACAATAGCGTTATGGAATTCGCAAACCATTGGCATCCCCAAGAATCTTCGCTGGAGCAGCCCGGGGGAGAGGTGCGTATTGCCAGGGAAAGTGATGCGGCCGGGATCTCTCGCTTGCTGCGCACAGCGGAGGGCAGTCATGTGCATGTGGATTGGCGGCTGCCGGTCGATTGGTTGGGTTTGCCGAGTTTTGTTGTCGTTCCTGGGCCGCGTGAAGAGTCTGGGGGATTGATTTCTAAGTTTTTTTCACTGCCAGAACGCCTGACGGCCTGTCTGGCGGCCACGGCGGATCCGCTGCCGGCGGCCTGGGTGCGGGTGGCGGCCGTGGCCCGATCTGAGGAGACGCCGGGACTGTTGGCGCGGATGTTGGACATGGTGGAGCCGGCGCTGCGGGAAACGGCCGTTTCGCAGCTTGGCTGGCTCGTGGGGCAGAGTTGGCCCAATCGCTGGCTGCCGCAGCTTGGTTTTGAGATGTCGAACCAGATTGAAACGTATGTCAAGGAATCGTTCGACCTGCCGCCGTTTCAGTCGCCGCCCGATTTATGCATCCGCCCGGCCCGCACGTCTGATTTTGGCCAGTTGGCGGCGATGGAAACGGCCGTCTTCGAGCCTTTGTGGCGGTTAAGCGGCGAAACGCTGGCCATAGCCCAGCGGGACGCCTTGTGTTTTGACGTGGCAGAGTGGAACGGCCGTCTCGTGGGCTACCAGCTCAGTTCCAGCGGGCCATACAGCGCCCATCTCGTCCGGCTCACCATTGCCAAAGAAGCCCAGGGCCATGGCGTGGGCAGCGCTCTGCTGGCCGCGGCCATCCGCGCCTATCGTCGCCTGGGTCTGCGGCGCGTAACCTTAAATACCCAGGTCGATAACCTCACCTCGCAGCACCTATATCAAAAGTTTGGCTTCTCCGCCACCGGCGAAAAACTGCCGATCTGGACAAAAACGATTTAACCAAGGACAAATCATGGCCAACTTAAAGAAAGTAAACCTGCCAGAGGATGCTCCCTATGTGAACGCCATGCTGCTGCAATTGCTCAAGGGCATTGAAGAAGTGATGGGCATCAATGGCCTGAACGCCGTCCTGCGCCTCAGCGGTCTGGAGCGCTATGTGGATAATCCGCCGCCGAATAATCTGGAGTTTGGCGTGCTGGCGCGGGAATACGCAGCGCTCAATGAGGCTATCGAACAATTTACCGGGCGCGCCGGCAAGGGCATGTTACAGCGAATCGGCCGTTCGTCGTTTCGTTGGGGCGTGAAAGAGCAGTCGGCGGTGATGGGTCTGGCAGGTATCGCCCTGAAAGTGCTGCCCGTGCAACTGCGGAAACGGGCCGTTTTACTGGGCGTGCGCAAAGGCATTATGGATACGGTCAATTACGCGTCGATAGACGTGCAAGAAGAAAACGGCGTTTTGGTGTTTACCGATTACGCCTGTGTTAGCTGCCATACCCGCCACAGCCAGCAGCCCGTCTGCCATCTGTACGTAGGTTCTCTGCAAGAAGCGATGACTTACGCGACAGGAAAAGATTTCCAGGCATTTGAGGTGTTGGAGACCCATTGTCTGGCGCGGGGAGATGATTTTTGTCGCTTTGAGATTCGGGATCGGTAACGGTTTGCTAACTTGTCGCCTGATCCATGAGGATACCCCCATAGCCGCGTTTCAACAGCCTCGGTTGCGTTATCTGATTGATGCCGGGTCTCTGGCTGCTTTGGGTTTTGTGCTGGGTCTCGTGGGCGGAGGGGGACACACGCCGGTCGGCGTCTTGTTGACCGCCGCATTGTTGTTGGGTGTGTTTAACGCCTTTTACCAACTGGCGCGGGCCCATGGCTTGATAAGAGGGCTGATTTTTGGCGGGATGTTAGGCGGCTTGGTAGGAATTGCCGGGATGATCGTCTGGCGGCCGGTTGTTGATTTGGCCAGCGGGGCAGCCTATGGTCTTGCGCTTGGTTTTTGTCTGGGCGCCCTGGTTGGTTTTATCAGCCGGGTGAAATATGAGAAGAACGACGCCTTAAGCACCCGGCTATTTTTGTTTGTGGGGTCGATTTTTCTGGGCGCTTCTCTGGGCGCGGGCGTAGGTTTGATGGCGGGCGTGTTTCTGGGGATTATTGGGTATAGACCCTGGGGGCTGGTGTTTGCCTTGCTGGCGGGGACGGTGGTTTGCGCTTATTTAGGCTCTTATTTCCAGTCGGTTCGGGCTGTGGTTTTGGGGTCTTTGCTCGGTTTGGGGTTAACGGCCGTTGCCCTTTTGATTGGCGGTTCTTTTGCCGGTTTCGTTTTCGGTTCCTTCGCCGGCGCTGCCGCCCCCATGCTGCTGGTAGCCGCCATCGGCGCGGTTGGCGGCTTGCTGGGTCGTGGCCCGAAAGCCATGATCCTGGAAGCTGTCGAGGCGCCCGGCGACATGCTGCAGCAAGGCGCAGTGCCATTCTTGTTGCCGGCAATGATTACCGGCGCTGCAGTTGGCGCCATGGCCTCCGGTCCTGGCGGTCTGATGCTGATTGTGGCCGCGCTGGCGTTGTTGGGCATGGGATTTGGGGAGATGCGTGACCTGGACGGCCGTCCGGGAGCCAACATTACCATGCGCACCCTTGTCGAAACGGCTATGATGGGGGCAGATGAGTGGCCGCTCCGGCGTATGATGGGCGTAGTCATGGGCGAAAATAAACAGGCCGCCCTACGGGCCGCTCTGGCAGGAATGATTTTGGGCTGCGCCGGCGCCGTTTTTGGCCTGTTTCTCTTTGGATTGGTTAGCGGGTAACAGTAATACCCCGATGGATAAAAAATAGAGGTTGATATGGCGAGATATAAATTGAGTGATGACGAATTGAACGCGGCTTTAAATGATTTGCCGGGCTGGTCGGTGGAAGATGGCAAGCTGCATAAAGAGTATAAATTTTCCACGTTCGCCCAGGCGATGGGCTGGATGATAACGGTAGCCATCGCCGCCGATAAACTGGATCATCATCCCGAGTGGTGCAACGTTTACAACCGGGTGCGAGTGGATCTGGTAACCCACGATATGGACAATGCCATTAGCAATCTGGACGTAACGTTGGCGCAAAAAATGGAGGCGGCGGCATAAAAAAAGCACTCCTGAAGGAGTGCTTTTGGATAGCGGGGACAGGATTCGAACCTGTGACCTCCGGGTTATGAGCCCGACGAGCTGCCTCTGCTCTACCCCGCATCGACGAGTGGGGATTATAACAAGGCGGCGGCTTTTGTCAAGGGGAATTAACATAACAAACCTGGTTTCCAGGCCAGCTAACAAAGGAGCACGATGCCACGATTAACAAAAATTTATACCCGGAAAGGCGACGACGGCCAGACGTCGTTGGCCGGCGGGCAGCAGGTGCCCAAGGAATCCTTGCGAATTGAGGCGTATGGCACGGTAGACGAGCTCAATTCGCAACTGGGCGTGGCGGTTGCCAGCGGCGTGAGCGAACGGTTAGCCGGCGAATTGGCCGCTATCCAAAACGAGCTGTTCCACCTGGGTTCGGACCTGGCGTTTTTGCAGGAGGATAAAGCAAAGTATGCCATTCCACAGATTGAGGCGCGCCATGTGGAAAAATTGGAGGGGTTAATTGATGCGCTAACGGCCGTTGTCGGTCCCCTGGAGAATTTTATTCTGCCGGGCGGCTGCCTCACAGCCGCGCAGCTGCACGTGGCCCGCACGGTTTGCCGCCGCGCCGAACGCCAGGTTATCGCCCTGTCACGGACTGAAGCGGTGGGTCCACTGGTCATTCCTTATCTCAACCGCCTCTCCGACGCCTTGTTTGTGATGGCGCGTTACGAAAATCATGCCCGCGGCATCCCTGAGCCGCTCTGGGATTCTCACGCGTAGATTGATGCCGGATTGAGACTTTTTGGGTACACTTTTTCATCTTTGCAAGCAACCGGAGTGATCTATGTTGACAAACTTACTTATCATTACCGTTTTGATCATCCTATTTTGGTTAGCGGCCCTGGCCTTTTACTTGTATACCTCCCGCCAGCAGGTAGACCTGGAACAAGACATCGCTTCCTTGCAGGCGATGCTGGAAAAATCCGACCAGGATGGAAACTGAGCGATAACACCCTGGTCGCTCTGGCCGGTGGGCTGTCATCTTAAACATTCACATGGGAGTAAACGGAACGGCCGTGCTCCCATTTCCTTTGGAGGGATACATGCGGAGAGCAGGTGCGTGGTTAGCCTTAATTTTGTTGGGTCTCACGCTGCTGGTGGCGTGCAACATTGGCGGCGGCGGCATCGACGAATGTAACGATGGCGGCGTGTTATTTGCCGATGATTTTAGCGGCGAACAGACCTGTGGCTGGGCACTGTACAATCGCGGCGGCGCAGTGACAGAGATCGTCGACGGCGTCCTGCGCATCAGCACCAGCCAGCCCGGCCAGGTGCGCTGGACCAATCCAGGCCGTAGTTTTGACGACGTGATCATCACCACGCAGGCCCGGCAGGTGAGCGGGCCGAACAACAATGCCTACGGTGTGATTTGCCGGTATCAAAACGAGGAAAATTTCTACGTGTTCCTTATCGGCGGCGACGGCTACTACGCCATTGGCAAGTACACCAGCGAGTCACCAACGGTGACCTACCTGACAGAAAATGGCGAATATCAATTTGCCGACGCCATTAACCAGGGTCTGGCAACGAATCAGATCCGGGTTGGCTGCGTGGGCAACGAATTAAGCCTGGCAGTTAACGGCATACCGCTGGTCACCGTGACCGATCCCACGTTTGTGATCGGCGACGTGGGACTAGCGGCGAGCACGTTGGAACCGGGTACGGCCGTTGTCGAATTTGACGATTTTCGGGCGGTGGCCCCGTAGTTGGCCCGCAGCCTGAGCCGGGAAGCGCACAGTGAAACACAAGTATCCGTTTGTTAGCCTCGGTTTATGGCTGGCGCTGCTGTTTTTAGCAGCGTGTGGCGGCCAGGATGCAGTCGCGCCCGGCGCAGCGCCAAAGGATGCCTTGTTTTGGGATACGTTTATGCCCGGCGAGACGGGTGACTGGTTTTTAGAGGGGGATGATGCCGGCGGCACGGCCGTTGTCAACCAGGAACTCATCATCAGCATCAACCAGCCCAACACGCTCCAGTTTTCCGCCTTGCAGGAGCAAACGTTCACCGATTTCGTGCTGGAAGTAGACGCCCGTCAGATTGCCGGCGGCCCGGAAAGCAGCTTTGGCGTCCTGACGCGGATGCAGAGCAACGAGCAGTTCTATCGTTTCGATATCACCGGGAATGGGCTGTACATGGTCGAACGCCGCAACCCCGACGGCACCTGGACCCAATTTTTAGATGATTGGACGCCCTCAGAGGCGATCAACCAGGGCTTTAACGTGCCCAATCGCCTGAAAGTCACGGCGCAAGGCTCCAAAATGTCCTTTTTTGTCAACGACGTGCTCTTGCACCAGATTGACGACGTGCTTTTCCTTTCCGGCGGCATAGCCCTGGACGCCGGCACCTTCGGCCAGACCGGTTTGCAGGTGGCCTTCGATAACGTCGTTGTGCAGGCGGCGGAATGAACCGGCAGCAGATTGAAGCGGCCCTGGGTCTGGCGGTCGTGGACGTGTCGCCGCTGAGCGGCGGCTGCATCGGGCAGGTTTTTCGGCTGCGCCTGGCAGATGGGACGCGCGTGGTGGCCAAAGTCGATGACCGGCCAGATTCGCAGTTGGCCCGCGAGGGCGAGATGCTGAGTTATCTGGCCGCCCACAGCCAACTGCCGGTTCCGGCCGTTTTGCATCAGGAAAATGGCCTGCTGCTGCTGGAATTTTTGCCGGGTGAGAGTCATTTTTCGGCGCAGGCGCAGGCGCATGCCGCCGAACTGCTGGCCGCACTGCATCAGGTGACGGCGCCGGCTTTTGGGCTGGATATGGCTACCCTGATTGGCGGGCTGCACCAGCCGAATCCGTGGACGGATTCCTGGCTGGCGTTTTTCCGTGAGCAGCGTCTGTTGTATATGGGTCAGGAGGGGGTGCGCAGTGGCCGGCTGCCCACGGCCGTTTTTCACCGCCTGACTGAGTTGTGCGAGCACCTGGACAACTGGCTAGAAGAGCCGGAACGGCCGTCGCTCATTCATGGCGACGTCTGGACGACCAACGTGCTGGCCGTTGGTGACCGCATCACCGGCTTCGTCGACCCGGCCATCTACTATGCCGATCCGGAAATTGAGCTGGCGTTTACGACGTTATTTGGCACCTTCGGACGGCCGTTCTTCAACCGTTATCAAGAGATTCGCCCGCTCAAACCAGGTTTCTTCGAAGAGCGGCGCGATTTATACAACCTCTACCCCTTGCTGGTGCACGTGCGTCTATTCGGCGGCAGCTACGTCTATTCTGTTGACCAAACGCTGCGGCAGTTTGGGTTTTGATGTTATCATTTTTATAACGGCGCGATGGCACAGCGGCTGATTGACTTGTATTCTGTGGGGGAGGTGGTAGAAATAACTTTTGGCCATGATGTTTGGCGGCGAGCAATTGTGCGCCAATTGCAGCATCCGGGACTATGGGTGCAAACGGTAGACGGCCAATTGTGGTTTGTCACCAACACCAGACGAATTCGTAAACCTGAAGCTTTATGATAGCCAACATGCACGAAGATACAATCCGCAAACTTTTGTCCCTCAACCAGGATTTTTATAACGACCTGGCCGGACCGTTTGCCGACAGCCGGGTGCGGCCTCAACCCGGTTTTCACCGGCTGCTGCAGGAGCTGCCCCAGCCTTGCGATTATTTGCTGGACGTGGGCTGCGGCGACGGCCGTTTAGGCCGATTCCTCCAGGCCAGACGCGCGGTCCGGTGGTACACCGGCGTCGATTTCAGCGCCGAGCTCCTGGCCAGAGCCGAGGCCATCACCATGGGCGATTTTCATCAGCGCGACATCAGCCGGCCCGGCTCGTTGTATGGGCTGGGCCAGTTTCAGGCCATCACCTGCCTGGCCACGTTGCAGCACATCCCCGGCACCGCCAACCGCCAAACCCTGGTGGAAGAAATGGCCCGCGCCCTGATGCCTGGCGGTCGCATTTTCATTTCCACCTGGCAGTTTTTGGGCAGCGAGCGGCAGCAGCGCAAGATCATCGATTGGTCTATGGTGGGGCTGAGCGAGCAGGACGTGGAACCCAACGATTACTTACTCACCTGGCAGCGGGAAGAGTTTGGCCTTCGGTACGTGCGGCTGATAGACGAACAGGAGATTGCTCACCTGGCGGCCGAAGCCGGCCTGCAAATCGTCGATCGTTATCGCGCCGACGGCCGTGAAGGCAACCTGAGCCTGTACACGGTGCTGGAATTTGCTTAAACGGCCGTTTCCCGGCTTCTCATCCTCTCCCACCCCGACCCTCGGCCCATGATCATAGCCTGCCCGGCGCGGGCGACATTTGCAACCGTGCAATCGCCAATGTTACAATCAATTTTGGAGGAACAAACATGGCCTTAAAAGAGCAACTACGAACAGACATGGCTGCGGCCATGAAACAAGGCGATACGGCCAACCGCGACGTATTGCGCATGATGTTAGCCGCCATCAAACAGGCAGAAATCGACGATCAGGTGACGCTGGACGATGCCGGTGTGGTGGCCGTGCTCACCAAACAGGCCAAACAGCGCCGCGAAAGCATCGCCGATTATGAAAAAGCAGGCCGCGCCGACCTGGTAGCTCAGGAGCAGGCGGAACTGGCAATTATCGAAATGTATTTGCCGCAGCTCATGGGCCGTGACCAGGTGCAGGCTTTGGCCGCCCAGGTAATCGCGGACTTAGGCGTCACCGATATCAAAGGAATGGGTCAGGTGATGGGCAAATTGATGCCGCAGTTGAAGGGCCAGGCAGACGGCCGTCTGGTCAATGAAGTTGTGCGCGAACTGCTCACAACCTGATGGCAAGGATCCGTAAACCAAACCCATGCACTTAGATATGGACCTCTGGCAGCGAGGCCGGCAAGGCTTTCGTTGGTCAATCCTTTGGGTTTACGCCTTAGTCGTCGCCCTGGGGCTGGCGCTTATCCTGTCCTTTAACCTCTTCCGCACTTCCGACGTTTCCGTCACCATCGGCGAACCGGCCACAGCCGCCATCGTCGCCCCATTTACCCACACCTACACCAGCAACGTCCTCACCGAGCAGGCCCGGCAAGACGCCGCCAAAGCTGTGCCCGATCAATACACTACCCTGGATTTGAATATCGGCCGTTCCCAGCTGAATCTGGCCGAGCAGACCTTCAATTACATCGACGCCGTCCGTGCCGACAGCCAGGCCAACCAGGCGCGCAAAATCCAATACTTGCAAGCCATCCAGACGGTCACCATCGACGAACAGGTGGCCACTGACTTGCTGTCCATGAACGACGCCGAATACGCCGTTGCCAAGCAGGAAATTCTGGACATTATCGATACCGTCATGCGCCAGGAAATTAGAGAGAGCCAACTGCGCGACGCGCAGCGGGCCGCCCGCCTCCAGGCCAGCCTGAACCTGACGCGCGCCCAGGAAGACGTGGTCACCAGCCTGGCCCCGCAATTTATTGTCCCCAACGCGTTTTTGGATGAGACCGCCACGCAGAACCGCCGCGATGAAGCGTCCACGGCCGTAGAGCCTATCGTCAAGACGGTCTATAAAGGCCAGGTCGTGTTGCAAGCCGGGGAAATTGTCGATGCGGCGGACGTAGAACTGCTCACGGAATTGGGGTTGCTGCAGATCAAGACGAATTGGCGGTCTATCATCAGCGTCTTCATCTCCGCTTTACTGGCCATGGTGATAATTTCCCTCTTCTGGCAGCAGTTCGAGCCGACGATTCGTCAAAACCTGCGTTATCTGGCGGCGTTGGGCAGTCTGCTGTGGCTGTTTGCCCTGATTGCCAAGGTGCTGCCGGCCGGGCCAAACTACATTTCGTATTGGTATCCACTGGCGGCTATGGCGATGCTGCTGACGGTGATTTATGACGTGTATTTGTCGGTGCTGGTAACGGCCGTTATGGCCGGTCTCATCGGCTTTACGGTGGCCAATTCGCTGGAATTGACCATCTACTATGCCGCCGGCGGGCTGTTGGCCGCCCTCACCCTGCGCGATGCGCAGCGAATTAACGCCTTCTTCCGGGCTGGCGTGGTTGCTGCCGTCGGCTACGTGACGGTGATTGTGGCCTTTCGGCTAACCCAGGACCTGGGCACACTTGAACTGCTGCAGCTGCTGCTGTATGGTCTGGCCAACGGCGTTCTTTCGGCGGCGCTGACATTGGTCGGCTTTTTTGTGATGGGCAGCGTCTTCAAAATGACCACAACTTTGCAGCTGCAAGAGCTTTCGCGGCTGGATCACCCGCTGCTGCAGGAACTGCTGCGCCGCGCGCCGGGCACATACCATCACAGCATCATGGTGGCCAATCTGGCCGAGCAGGCCGCCGATCGTATCAAAGCGCAAAGTACCCTGGTGCGTGTGGGGGCGTTTTACCATGACATTGGCAAGATGAACAACCCATCGTATTTCACGGAAAACCAGGAGGGGCACAACCCCCACGATACCATTGATCCATATCGCAGTGCGGAAATCATCGTGAGCCACGTCACAGATGGCCTGGAATTGGCCCGCCGCTATAAGCTGCCGGACCGTATCCGCGATTTTATTGCCGAGCATCACGGCCGTCGTCTGGTGAAGGGGTTTTATCTGAAGGCCGTAGAGCAGGCCGGCGGTGACGCCGAGCAGGTGGAGGAGGCCCATTTCCGTTACCCGGGTCCCCGGCCGCAATCGCGGGAGGCGGGCATTGTCATGTTGGCCGACGCCATCGAGGCCACGTCCAGCGCCCTGCGCCCTAACACCGAAAAAGCCATCGAAAAATTGGTCACCACCATCATCCAGGATGATTTACGCGAGGGCCAGTTGAACAACTCCGGCCTGACATTGGGCGACATTCAGGTGATGCGCGAGTCTTTCATTGAGACGCTAAAGGGGCGTTTCCACGTGCGGGTGCGTTATCCGGGCAACGAGGAAATGGAGGAGATCGGTCCGGGCGAGACTCCGGCGCAGCTGCCGGAGGCGGCTGCCACCCGGTCGCTGCCGCCGCCGCCGGAGTCGGTCACTGATCCGGTGTTATCGAAGAAATCATAATCGAGGCGAGAGGAATGGCACAATTTGTGATTGACGTCATGGTGGAGGTCGAGCCGGAAACTGTGCCGGCAGGGGTGGCGGGTTTGCTTGAAACGGCCGTACGCGCCACCCTCACCTACGAGCAGCAGTCGCCGCCGCTGGAGCTATCCATTTTGCTGACCGGCGACGGGCAAATCCAGCAGATGAACCGGGATTTTCGCGGGGTCGACAAGCCCACGGATGTCCTTAGCTTTCCGGCCGGCGAGGCGCTGCCGGGCATGGAAGATGTCGACCCATACCTGGGCGACATTGCTATTTCTGTGCCTTATGCCACACGTCAGGCCGCCCAGGCCGGCCATGATCTGGCCGGGGAGCTGCAGTTGTTGACAATTCATGGTGTGCTGCATTTGTTGGGCTACGACCATGACGAACCGGCCGAAAAAGAAGCGATGTGGGCGGCGCAAACGGCCGTGCTCGCCCAGCTAAATCTCCAACACGTTACCCCCACCGAAGCCTGACATGTCCAAACCACGCCAGAGCGAACTTTACAGCCGGATCAAAAGTTTCCATTACGCCTTTGATGGATGGTGGCACGTCCTCACCACGCAGCACAACGCCTGGATCCACGCCATCGTGAGCATCGTTGTGTTTGCCCTTGGTTTTTGGCTGCGAATTTCTCGGCAGGAATGGGCGATCATTCTCCTGACCGTCATGGCTGTTTGGATGGCTGAATTCATGAATACCGCCCTGGAAGCCCTCGTTGATCTGGCCGCGCCGGAATACCACCCTCTGGCCAAAATTGCCAAAGACGTAGCCGCTGCCGGCGTCCTGGTAGGCGCTTCCGGGGCCGTCCTCGTGGGGCTGCTAATCCTGGGGCCGCCCTTATGGCAAAAACTGGCCCCTCTGCTGCCCGGTTAGCCCGACCTATGCAAAAAACCCTTTGGGTTTGCCAGACCCAAAGGGTTGAAACGTTGTTCATCGTCTCTCGCCAAATCCCGATCTTGTCTCTAGCTGGGTTTTGTCAGTGGCCCGGTGCCGGTGTTTAGGCGGGTCGTCCATTTTTCTGCTTTGTCTACCAGGCGATTCCAGGCAACTGTAAAAATCGGCTTGCGTTTATCGGCCTCAACGTAAATGCCCGCCTTCTTGTCGTCGATGGCTTGTCGGTAGACGGCGATCATCTTCTTGGTGACATGCAGCGTCTCAAAGGTCTGCGCTTTGGCCTTTGCCCCGTCTACCAGATGCTGCGCCAGGGCGGCATCCCGCAAAATGCGATCCAGGCCGGCGGCCAGGTCCTGGCTGGTGTTTTGCGTCAGCAAGCCATCTTTCTCATGTTCCACAATGTCCGACGTGCCGCTGGCGTCCACCGCGACCACGGGTAGATCCGCGGCCATCGCTTCCATTGTGACCAATCCCTGGGTTTCGGTGATGGAGGCAAAACCAAAAAAGTCGGCGGCTTTCAGGTAATTGGGCACCTGATCAAACGGGATCAGCCCGACAAAATCTACCTTGTCGGCGATGTTTAGTTTTCGCGCTAGCTTTTCCAGCGATGATTTATCTGGCCCGTCCCCTATGAGCGCCAGGCGCATGTTTTGGTGCCGCTGCATGACGATGGCCATGGCTTCGAGCAGGGTGGTGAAGTTTTTCTCCGGCGCCAGACGGCCGATGGAGATGAACACTTTTTGTTCTGGTCCCCAGCCATATCGTTGGCGAATGGGACGGCCGTCTGCCTCTTGATACGGCGTCAGGTCGATGCCGGTCGGAATCACTGTTACCCGCTCCCGAATGCCATAGGTATCTTCGATCATTTGCTTGATGCTGAGGCTAGGGGCGATGATGTGCTGGCATTTTTCCATGTAATCAGCCAACTGCCGCTCGATCAGTTCCCGCACCATGTCTTCCGGTAGGCCCATCGAGTTGGCGTATTCCTGGTAGCGCGTGTGGTGGGTGAAGACCAGGGGAATACCCAGTTTTTCGGCCTTGTCACTGGCGGCTGTGCCCATTGGCGAGGGATGATGGGCGTGGATGATGTCTGGTTTAAGGATGGGCAGCACCCAGTCGATGTAGGGCGAGACGGGGATAGTGGCCGGGTAATTGCGGATGGGAATGTTGAGCGAAGGATACCGAAAGACAAATGGCTCGGAATCCACGTGGCCCGGCGCATCTTGCCCAAAAACAAAAACGGTGTGGCCCAGCTTTTCTTGCGCTTGCCGAAACGTGCTGATTGAGCGGACGACGCCGCTCATCACCGGAAAATAGGTGTTTGTAAAATGTGCGATATGTAACTTTTTTTCAGCCATTATGCTACCTCCCTGCGCATATTTTCTACCTCATTGTAGGCAAATACAATCATCCCGGCGTTCCAGGTTAGGGGTGCCTCGGACGTGTACCAGAACGTCGACAAATAGTGGCCGTCACGGCCGTATACCTCATGCACTACGCCATCCCGCACAATAAGCTGCGCGATGCGCTGAAGCAAAACTTCTGCCTCATCCGTCCGCCCCATGCGGGCCAGGGCCACGACGTGCCAGGCTCCCAGCCACAACCAGGCAGCGTGGGTGTGATATTCTGGTATGCCGGCAAACCGGTTCTCGAAGGCGATGAGCTTTTCCGGGTATTCCTGGTGGGTGACTTTGGTCGGCACCGGATCGGCCATGCCAAATTCGTGCATCCTGTCCAGGATGCTGTGCGCCTGCTCGGCGGTAGCCAGATCCCAGACGATGGAGAGAAGGTTGCCGCTGCTGCTGAGCATGTCGTACTGGTCGCTGGTGACGAAGTAGCCCAGATCGGGCCGCCAAAACTGGCTCTGAATGGCCTCGCGCACCCGCCCGGCGCGATCCGTACAGCATTTCAGGTCGTCTGGCAGGTGGTGCTGTTCGGCAAACGCTGACATTTCTTGCAGCGCTTTCCAGTAGAGAACGTTGGTATACAAAACTCGGCCAGTGCGCCCAACACTGTCGGCCCAATCGGTGAAAGCGGCTTGTTGTAGCAGACCGTCTTCGGGGTTGACGTGGACGTCCAACCATTCCAGCGCCTTGCGCAGGGAGGTCCAATGTGAGTGGACAAAGGCATCGTCGCCTGTCTGGCGGGCGTAGCGCAGCACAGCGATAACCAGCAGGCAGTTGCCATCCAGAGAGATGGTATTGTGGGCGGTGACGTATTTGGGGCGCAGCGGTTTGTAGATGGGTTGTTCGCGCCGGAAGAAGGAATGTAAATAGCGGTCGACGACGGTTGTGGAGTGGATTTTTACCGGGAATTGGCCGGAAATCTGTTGGAAATGCAAAAATAATTCCAGACATTCGCGGACGACCTGGTATTCTTCAATGGCCAGCAGGCCATAGCTGGCAAAGCCGAAGTCGCGCGCCCAGGGTTCGCGGAAGTTGCGCCGTCCGGCGCACAGCACGAGCTTTTCGGTGCCGTCGGAGAGGTGGCGTGTTTCGATGCCGGCGCGCAGGTTGTTGATGGCGATCTCGTAACCGTGTGCGCGAATGGTTTCTTCGGTGGTGACGTTGATCAGGATGTAGTTGTCGAGGAAGGGGGGCTGCTTAAGGAGGCGACGGGTGTAGCGCTGGATGCGCCAGAAGGCGTATACCAGCAGGCTGGTGAAGCCGACAGCCAGCGCACCGAGTAAACTGCTCTGTTTACGAGAATAGGATTTGGGGGAAACCTTTTTGGATTCGGACATAGGGTGGTTTGGGGAGTTACGGCCGTTTCACCCGGGTCGTTTTTCGAGTGGAATGTCCTTAAAGCGGGCGTTGTTGGCGTCCCGGCGCGACAGGATGGGCTGTGTAATGCCCCAATCCAGCCCCAGGTCGGGATCATTCCAGGCGACGCCGTGTTCGTCACGGCCGTTATCGTAATAATTGTCAACAACATACGTCAGCGTCGCGTCTTGAAGCGCCACAAAGCCGTGGGCGACGCCAATCGGAATAAACAGGCCGACTTCATTCAATTCGCCCATCTCGATGGTTTGGGTATGTCGGTAGGTGGGGGAAGACGGCCGTAAATCGACCAGTCCGGCGCGGATCATGCCCCGGACGACACACCAGTAATCTACCTGATGGTGATGATAGTGCAAGCCGCGCAGCACGCCAGCCTGCGAATCGGAGCGATTCATCTGCAAAATGTCCCAGCTGCGCTGGGGAAACCAGGCTTTGCGGAACGTTTCCATAAAGCGGCCGCGCTCATCGGCGAAAGGGCGGAGCCGCACAATTTGTACGCCCAGAATTTCGTTAGATTCTTCGATGTGGTCCAGGTGGTCCATGAGTTTTCCTTTTGTAAATGGGGGATGTGGGTCGGATGATGGTATTGAGCTGCAGGCCCGCCGGAGTTTTTTCGCGAAACGGCCGTTTTCAGCCCCGGATCCGGCGGGTTTTGCTGCACACAGCCTGAGTTATGCTGCGGTCTAGTTGCGCAGCAGATTGCTGACAAAAAACCACAAATTAGCCGGGCGCTCAGCCAGCCGTCGCATGAAATAGGGATACCAGGCCGTGCCATACGGCACGTACACGCGCACCTGATAGCCGTCGGCGACTAATTTTTCTTGTAGTTCCCGGCGAATGCCATACAGCATCTGAAATTCAAAAGCCTGCGGGCTGATCTGGTGGGATTTGACATAATCCAGTGTGGCCTGAATCATTTTTTCATCATGGGTGGCGACGCCCAGATAAACGCCGCGCTGCCGCGCCTCTTCGCTGAGCATCATCTGGGTTAATTTGACATAATTCGCGTCTGTGCCCGCTTTTTCCGGGAAGGCGACCTCGGCGGGTTCAGCGTACGCCCCTTTGCACAGGCGCACCCAGGCGCCGTCGGCAATCAATTGGGCCACGTCAGCCTCGCTGCGGTAAAGGTAAGCCTGGATGACGATGCCGACCCGGTGGCCGAAGCCGAACTCGTCACGCAAACGGCCGTAAACCCGCAGAGTCGCATCTGTCAGGCTGCTTTCTTCCATATCAATGCGCACTTTGTTGTTATAAGCCTGGGCTCGTTCCAGCAGGCAGCGCACGTTTTCCAGCGCCAGCTCTTCGTCGATGCGCAGGCCCAACTGCGTCAGCTTCACGGAGACATTGGCGCGCAAGTTGTTAGCCTGAATCGCATCCAGGATAGCCAGAATTTCATCACGCGCGGCGCGAGCCTCGGTGGGATTGTTGACGCTTTCACCCAAGAAATCCATCGTCACGCTCATGCCTTTGGCGTTTAACGTTTCCGCGGTGGCAATGGCTTCGGCGATGTTCTCGCCGGCGACAAACCGCAGCGCCACGCTGCGCGCCAGGCTCATTTTGGTGACAATCTGGCGCGCCCAGGTCGCTTTGGAAAGATACAGCAGCAGCAGATGGAGCCATCGTTCGCTAAACCGATACAGGATGAGCACCAACAAGGCGAGGAACAGGAAAAAGGGAAACAGGGGAGATCGTTTTTTTGATGTAGCCATGAATCAATTTTACCTGAAAATTAGCGAACAAGTAGCGAGTAGCCGCCATCCATGACGATGGTTTGCCCGCGAATCATGCGGGCGGTCGGGCTGCATAAAAAAGCGACCACCTCGGCCACGTCGGCGGGCGTGCAGAGGCGGCCGGCTGGCGTGTGGGTTTCGATGGTTTGTGCCAAATCGCTCGTGCTATTTTGAAAGACGGCAAAATAGTCGAGCGCATCGGTGCGGACAACGCCGGGCGAAATGGCGTTGACCACGATGTTTTGCCCGGCCAGTTCCACAGCCAGGTAACGCACCAGCGATTCGATGGCCGCTTTGGATGCGCCGACGACGGCGTATTCCGGCAGTACGCGCACCGCGCCCAGGCTGGAAATGGCCACGATGGTTCCGCCGCCGCGCCCGGTCATCAGCGGGGCGGCGCGCTGTGCGCCAAACAGCAGCGAGCGGGCGTTGATGTTCATGGTCCACTCCCAGCCGCGTGGTTTTTGGGCGCTGATGGACCGGTTGTAGCCGGAGGCGGCATTGTGGATCAGGATATCCAGGCCGCCGAAGGTGGCTTCGATCTCGGCGTACAGCCGGTCCAGGTCGTCCAGGTCGCCGACGTTGGCTTTGACGACGAGCGCCTGACGACCGAGCGCGCGGATGGCCACGGCCGTTTCCTCCGCCGGCTCCCGGTTGCGAAAGAAATTAACCACGACGTGCGCGCCTTCCCGGGCCAGTTTCAGGGCGATTTCGCGGCCGATGCCGCGCCCTGAACCGGTGACCAGGGCAACTTTGTCTGTAAATTGGGCCATGAGCGCCTCCTTCGTGTGCCTGAGTGTCTGAATTTGGGCAGTTTAACGCTGGCAAAGTCTACGGCCGTTCGGGTTGGCATTTGCCAGGGGTTCGCTTATGATTTAGGGTATCAATTTGAGCGGATTCAGCCAGGGACTGATGAAACGACGATGGATCGAGAACATGAAATCTTGCGGGCGATTGCCTCCACGAGCCAATATCTTTCGGACGTTCGCAGCCTGGAAAATAATCTGCCCATTGTCATGGCGACTATAGGGCGCGCCGCCAACGTGCGACGTGTGTATATTTACAAAAACCAGGTGCTGCCAGACGGCCGTATCCTCTGCAACCATTGCCTGAGTTGGTCGACTTTTCGCCAGAATATACCCCGGAAAATCCCTAAACTGCAAAACCTGGATTTCCTGCGCGGCTTTGGCCACTGGCTGCCCATCTTGAAAGCCGGGCGGCCTGCTTTTGGCAACGTGGCCGACTTTGCCGATTCTGATGCCGCCTTACTGCTCCAGGAAGGCATTGTGTCCATTGCCGTCATTCCCATCGTCAACAGTGAACAATGGTGGGGGTTCATTGGGCTGGATGATTATGCTCGGGAGCGAGCGTGGTCTCCAGGTGAATTGGAAGCCCTGACTTACGTAGGACGGGCCATTGGCACCGCTATTGAGACGGCGCGGCTGTTTCGCGCCGAAGGCCAGCGCCGCCGCGAAGCCGAAATTTTGCATGAAGTGAGCGGGTATCTCACCCAATTCCAGGACATCAACGAAGCAGTCAGCCGGGGATTGGCTGTGCTGCTGCGGTATCTGGCCGGTACCATGACCATCTCCCTGACTGTTTTGGACAAACACCGGGAATCCCTAACCATCGTGAACCAGCAATCGACCCGGTCGGCATTTTACGATGCCCGGGTGGGTAGCTCGCTAAGCTTGCAAGAATTGGCTATCTCGCGGCAGGTGATTGAAACGAAACGGCCGTATGCCAACCCCAACTTCTCTCAAGAAGACGCCGGCAATGAAAGCGCCCGCCGGGCTATTCG
>Ga0209607_1000732_pt1 | contig 28769 bp, 17 predicted proteins | sample AD_UKC117_MetaG_FD_184413 | JGI IMG/M metagenome (GOLD analysis project Ga0209607, IMG submission 184413) | Active sludge microbial communities of municipal wastewater-treating anaerobic digesters from Hong Kong - AD_UKC117_MetaG (SPAdes)... | ecosystem: Engineered > Bioreactor > Anaerobic >... | reverse complement strand
CCTGCGGCCATCGACTCCCCTCCCCTGGCCCGCTCCAAACGCCGTGGCCTTGGCCCGCGCCCTGGGTTTTGTCGAACCGGTCACGGCCCGGCCCATGCCCGGCACGACCCCCACGCAATACGAAATTCTCACCGGGCTTCAACACTGGTTACTCGCGCAACGGGCGCAACTGGCCACCATACCCGTGTATTCGAAGGAACACCTCAGCGACGAGGATGCCCGCCGACTCGTGGAAGGGGAAACCCACTCTGCCCGGCCCGATCCTCTCGCCGAAGCCCGAGCGATCCGAGCGGAAGTAGACCGAGGTCGTAGTGTGATCGCCGCCGGACGCGAACGAGGACTCTCGCGCACCGAGGCCTCGCACCGGCTGCGCTTACTGCGACTCGCCCCCGCCGTACAAACCCGGATCACCCACGGTGAGCTGGAACCGGGCAAGGCACGAGCCCTGGTTGGCTTACCCGCAGCGCTGCAACTCGAACTGGCGCAACGGATCACGCGGGAAGGTCTCAACACCCGCCAAGTGGAAGTGTTAGCTCAAACGTACAAACAAGCCTCAAGAAAAAGCGGCGGTGGGGTTTGTGTCACCCCATTCATTGAATCGCCATCGACCCACGACCCCGACCTCGTCCGGCTGGAAACCGAATTGTCGGAACGGCTCGGGACATCGGTGACGATCGATTGCGACAGGGATGGCTCGGGACACCTTGTAGTGACCTTTGCTAACATAGAAATCCTGGAAGGAATACTGGAACGACTGGGAATTCAATCTCGGTCTGAGGCATGAAGCCCCGCGCGTCCGCCCACATCATTTACGGTATCTACCTACCCGTCTGTCTGCCTGATCTTGTTTTGGTTGCCACACTTGTTGGTCGGGGGATTATAGAGGACGGAGGTCGGGATTGATTAGCAACGTGCCGTTCCCTCACTGTTGATCCTTCGGTGTAGAGAAGCCATTGGATGTAAGCTGAATCAATCGCTTATTTTCACGAGCAAGGCATAGATCCCAAGACGTTCTGGATAGTGTGACAACTTGCTACACCTTTGGGTTGTGTAGCAAGTTGCTACAAATTACCTGATGCGAGCTGTTCGACGAAGCTCCGAAGCTTGGCTTCATTTTCATCGTTCAACGCATCGATCTTCAGTTTAATGACCAAGTGCTTCGAATCGCGAGAAATTGAGCCTATAGTCTTACCTTCCCGAGCGAGGGTCTGGCGAGGCTCATGGAACCTCGCCTCACTGCCTTCTTTAGCGATTTGTACTTCTCTAAGCAAAAAGTTAGAGAACTTGGTCTGTTCCAGCACCCCAGCTTCGAGCATTTCCCAAGCTCGATTCAATAACTCAAGAGCAAGCGAAGGCGGGTCAATCGACTGCATTGTTCGTTTGATTTCCGCTGCGGCAGCCCTCGACAATAGGCGTGGATTAGCGTCAAGTTTTGCAAGAATTGATTCTGGGAAGTGTTCGAAAGCATAGTAGCGATACATGTCTTCTCGATTCATCCCCAATGCTTCGGCAAGCTTTTTTCGAGTGGGGAATAAGCTTTCGATTTGTCTTAGCGCCTTCCCTATCTCGTAGTCGCAAAGATCCGCGCGATCAATATTTTCGACCAATGCAAGTACGGCCATGTCAGATTCATCAACGGAAATAACCAACGCCTCGATAGTCGTGCGCCCAAGCAACTTATACGCTCGCCATCGGCGCTCGCCAGCAATGATCTGATAGCGATCACGTACTTGCCGAACGGAGATGGGCTGAAGTAACCCAACCTCGGAAATTGAGGCCGCAAGTTCCTCCAGTTCTTGTTGTGGAAAAACTCTGCGAGGTTGATAGGGGTTCGGATCAATCTCAGCAACGGATAACCTGACATGGTGTCGTCCAATATCGAAATCGGTTTCTTGTTGTGCATCTGCGTGGCGCTGACTGTTCTCAGCCAGTTTCTTCGCCAAAAGCTCCTTCAAATTCTTAGGCATGACCTTCCTCTATCGCGATTCCCTTTAGACCGAGCTCCCTGGCTAGTTCTAAAGCAAGCTGCCGAAACTCGCGGGAAACTTTGGCGGTTCGATCCAGCGCGCGTAAACTTGTTTGCGCCATGGCGGCTTGGTTTATCTTGGTACTGGTGGAAATTTTGATGGGAAGGAGCTTTCCAATTTGTTCACGCGCCATGTTTTCAATGAGTTTGCTAACCATCAATCGCTCGTCATGTTTGATGAGCAGTGCACCAAGCATTTCAAGCCTAGGATTAATTCGACGGATTTTAGCGATGTGTTTCATGAGGTCGGTTACGCCGTACATGCCGTATTGAGAACCCGATTCCACAGGTATGATTAGATGCGTAGCGGATGCGAGAGCATTACTGGTCAGTAATTTGAGGCTAGGGGGGCAATCGATCAAAACGATGTCATAAAGTCCATCAAGAGGTTGGAGCTTCGCCCGGAGTTCCTCTGATGGTCTTGGTGTAGTATCTCTTAGTTCATCTTCCGCTCTACCCAGTGCCAGCGATCCGTAGATCAACGATACACCTTCAATATTGGTATCCTCATGGATGGCAAGCGGTAGCTTCTCAAGTTCTGAAAGCAATAACTCCGCACACGTGATCGGAACCTCACTTGGGTGCAACTTACCCAAATGAAGACTTGCATTAGCTTGAGGATCTACATCAATCACAATGACTGACAAACCCATCTTGGAGAATTCCGCAGCTAGGTTCACCACAGTGGTTGTCTTTCCACAACCTCCTTTATGGTTAGCCACTGCAATAATCTTTGTTTCTTTGTGTTGTCCCATGAGGTTCGAAAAGAATCTTTTTTGTGTTCAGATGATCTGAGAGCGAAGAACTATATTAGAAAGATATGTAGCAAGTTGCTACATATGATGGATCTATCTTAGTTTGTTTCACCATAGATTGATATTACTTGAAAATGATAGAAATTGGTTAACAGCTTCAGGGCAATCGCACTATGCAGAGGGTTGACAAGCGGCGGTTTACCAATATATGGCTCCGATTGCGCGGCCCGCGCCTGTATTTTGCCTACCTGCCCGATCTGCGTCACAAGCAGAACTTGTCATTATAACTTTATGATATTTTGACAATTATCTTCTGATCAAAGTTGAGCGGAATGGAGGACTGGGTGGGTATGACGGACTTTGCCGAGGAGAGGAAGGTCGGGTGACGGGGATTTCTGGAGTTACCTCATAGGATTCCTTCACATGATACCTAGAATGATGGACTGAGGTGGATTGATCCGATGATGGTCCGGGTCGCCTTTACCGCTTGGGCGACGGTGGCGTTACCCCAGTGGGCTGGTGATCACCTCTGCGTGGATGATAAGACTGTGCTCGGGTGCTGTAATAGTGAAAACTTGGCGGGGTGAAGTCCTAGACTTGCTGGAAAAGTGAAGGAGCGGGATGCATCCTGCCGGTTTGAACGCTGTGGCAGGCGTTGGAACCGACCAACCCGAGAGGAGCATCCCCGATGGCTAGAGTAGCGGCGAGCGAGCAGACCCGCAAACGGATTGCGGACGTATTGAGTGGTGACTTCGACCAGAGCGCCTTGTTTCGCAACGCGGTGCGGTTGATCATCGAGGAAGCGTTGGAGGTCGAGGTGAGCGACGTGTTGGGGCGGGGCTACTACGAACGGGGCGAACCGGCGGATCGCCCGTAATGACGGATCCTGTTGATACGCAAATCCGTGTGATGGATCTGTTCGCGGGTCCCGGTGGTCTGAGCGAAGGCTTTGCCACCTTTGAGTTACCGTCCGGCCAGCGGCCGTTCCAGATCATCGCTTCGGTTGAGAAGGATCCCGCCGCCTGTCGGACGCTGCGGCTGCGTGGTTTCTATCGCCGGCTGGCACAGACCAGCGACCGGCCGACGCTGGACGCCTACTACGCCTACGTGCGGGGTGAGCGGGAATCGCCGGTCGATCCCGATAGCCCGGTGGCCCAGGCTGCCTGGCAGCAGGCCAGCGAGGAGGTTCTGGAACAGACCCTAGGTGAGCCCGACACCGGCCCGGTGCTGCAAAAGGCCATTGACCGGGCTGGTGTCACCCTCAAAACACCGCTGGTGCTGATCGGCGGCCCGCCCTGTCAAGCCTATTCCACAGTTGGCCGCGCCCGCAATGCCGGCACGGCGGGCTATCAGCCCGAACGGGATGGCCGCCATTTCCTGTACCGGGTCTATCTGGATTTACTGTGCTGCTATCGCCCAGCAGCATTTGTAATGGAAAACGTCAAGGGCATGCTGTCGTCCCGTATCGGGGGTCGGCCACTGTTTCCACGCATCCTCCAGGACTTGACCAGTCCGGCGGTGGCGGGTGGCCAAGACAGCCGGCGGGTCCATCCCCGTTATCGCATTTATTCGCTGGTCGATCCGTGTTCGTACCGACATGACCAGAATCCCGACTCGATCCAGCCCGGGCGGTTCATCATTCAGGCCGAGTACTACGGCATTCCCCAGACCCGGCATCGCGTGATCCTGTTTGGATTGCTTGAAGAATTGGCGGATATCTTTGACCGCCAGGGCGGCGTGTTACCGCGCCTCAGTCCGTTGACCGGTCCGGACAGCCGCCCGTCGAACGTAACCGCCCGCCAGGTGCTGGCCGGACTGCCGCCGCTGCGCAGTGGGCTGTCCTGGCTCCAGACCGCGTATCCGGCCGGTGACTGGCATCAGACGCTAACCGCTCTAGCGGCGGACTTCGGGCCGATGATCGGCGATCCGGAACTGCGAACCGCCTTCGAACAGGCGGCATTGCAGGCTGCCGCTGCGGACCTGCCGAAAGGAGGGCGCAGCGTGCCGGCCTCGGACCGGACTGCGGACCGGGCGGCCTTGCCGGCCGAACTAGCGACCTGGTATCACGGTTCCGACCCGCCACTGGTGCTGAACCACGAAACCCGCAACCACATGCCGGAGGACCTGGCGCGCTATCTGTACTGCGCCGTGTATGCCCGGCTGAAAGGCGTTTCACCCAAAGCGGCCCAGTTTCCCGCTGCGCTGGCGCCGCGCCACCAGAACTGGAAAACCGGCAAGTTCGACGACCGGTTCCGGGTGCAAGTTGCCGATCAGCCGGCCACGACGGTGATGAGCCACATGGCGAAGGACGGCCACTACTTCATCCACTATGATCCGGGGCAGTGTCGCAGCCTGACCGTGCGCGAAGCCGCCCGCCTACAAACCTTCCCCGACAGCTATTTCTTCGAGGGCAACCGCACTCAGCAGTACACCCAGGTCGGCAATGCGGTGCCGCCATTCCTGGCACGGCAGATCGCCGGCGTGGTCTGGAAACTGTTGCGGCAGTTGGGCTACGGAGCGCCCTGACATGACCGACATTGTGGATCCGGCAACCCGTTCCCGGATGATGGCAGGGATACGCAACCGGGACACGGCTCCCGAACGGTTGGTTCGCCAGGAATTGTACCGCCTGGGAATTCGCTACCGCCTGCATAATGGAAAACTGCCGGGCCGACCGGACATTGTGATCAGCCGGCTGCGAACCGTGATCTTTGTTCACGGCTGTTTCTGGCACCGGCATCCGGGATGCCGGCTGGCTTACACCCCCAAATCCAATGTCGAGTTCTGGCTGGCCAAGCTGGAAGGCAATGCGATACGGGACATCGAAAACCAGGCGCGCTTGATCGAAATGGGCTGGCGGGTGATCGTGATCTGGGAATGTGAAATCCGCGACCGCACCGCTTGGCGGGAACGGTTCGCCAAGCTGTTGGGCATGGAGTCGGAGGCGGAAGGAATCACGGAGTAATTTTGTCCGGCCACCTTTCTCCGGTAGCGAAAACTATACCTCCGGAACAGAGTATGATACTTCGTCATTGACCAGATTCACTTCGGGCATGCCATCCAGCACTTGGCTATAGCTTCCCTTTCGAACCGCCTCCCAGCATTCCGCCTTCTTGGCCCATTCTGAAACCATCTTGCCGCCAGCGGACTGATGAAGAATCCGGTTAACCTCCGTCGCCCATGACTGCATTTGCTGCTTGAGCTGGGGTGACAAGTCCTGCTGTTGCCAGATTCTTTCCAACTCGATCCTGTTTCCAAGGCGGTGGCTGATCAGGGCGACCAGATAGGTGGTGATGTTGGCTTGGAAGGCCTGGAATGCTGGACGGACCAGCTTCTGCGCGGTCTTGAATAAAATTGCCTTGGCGACCATTTGCTTGTAAAAGGTTACGTCTGGCAGTGTTGGCCAGGGACTGCTCTCAATATCCAGTTCATCCATGAAGGCCGCGAAGTTTTTCTGTGAGCCGAGACTGACCCGATCGGGTTTCTGGTCCCAGGCACTCAGGAATTTGGCAAGGTCGGTTTTGGTAATTTTCCGGGAAGTGGGAATGGTCTCCCTGATCCGGCTCAATTTCGCTGGTGTGGTGCCTTCACGCGCCAGCGTTACGTTATAACTACCCGTTGCCCGTTCATAGAACCACCGGCCAGCGCCATCGGGACAATAGATGGTGTTGGCGAGTTTCTCAATTTCCACATGGAATGGCCGGTTTGCAGATAAATCCGCCTGTTTGACAGCGTTCTGACTGTTTGCGTAACGGGATACTGCGGAAACCATATTCTCTTCGGTTTCGATATCTTCAGAGCGTAGAACGATGATCTTGGCGGGAATGCGAACCCGTGAAAGATCGATTCGGGGTTCTTTCTTCTTGGCAAAGTAGATAGTGGCAGTGGTTTGTCCACCATTGACGATCTGCATCCCTCGCATCCAGAGGATGCCTGGAATATCGCCAGCAGTGTTTTCCATCGTAATCTCATCGGCGAGAATCACGATTCCGTTGTTGTAGGCCATGAAATGCTCGGGAGTTTTTATCAACGTGTCTCGGATACCCCGATTAACCTTCCCTGTCGCGTTGAGAAACGAACGCACGTTGGCTTCCAGCAACCGCGCTCCGTATTTCTCATAGACGAACCTCAGCACTTCTCCCGGAATTACCGTCAGGGCATAGTCATAGTCGGATATTTCGCCGGGCACATAGATGCAGGGCAGGGAGCTGCCGGCGACATCCTTGAAGTTGACGGTAATTTCATCACGGGGTTTACCTTCCGACCAGTGGCGATGTAGGCGTTCAATATCCATCACCTCCAGCTTGATTGTTTTGCTACCAATTTCCCTCGACTGGAAATTTTTCGTTGCAGCCTGCTGATCGGTCAGGACATAAAGTCTGATCTGATTCAGATTTCGATAACACTCCTGAATGTTTATTGCCAGCGCATAGGCTTCATTGGACTCGTCCATGTTTTTTACCAGTCTTCCTTCGGCACATCCCTTGAGAAATCGCAGGCACTGCTCGGCAGCTTTTTTTGTTTCGCTGTCAGGAATGGATTTCAGCTCATCAGTCCCGGAATATAGACTGACGAATAAATCAAGCTGATCGGTATCGTCCGACAGGGCATAGCCACTCAAACGGAGTATTGCATTTCCGAATCTTGCCTCATGGTGGCATGTGGCAGGCTCAAAAGTCATACCGATATCAGCCATGTGCTGCATGACGATCTCAGTAAAGACCAGTTCCTCGTAAGGGGAAGCACTATCCGGGTTGTTGATGCGCTCCCGGACCTCGGCTTGGGTCTGCCGTAAAAAGTCGATCAACTCCATATGGTTTTACTCATGGTGAAGCAGGATATCGGTTAGCATCTGGTCTTCGCATTCGAACTGGTCAAGGTCAATTTCATAGCGAACGGTAGTAATGGCGGATGGTATCCTGGAGCGGATAAGGTTGGGGAAGCGGTCGTCCACCTGCAACAGGCGGCTCCGGTCGTGGACGAACTGCCGGGGATAGCGATCCGCCATGGTGTCGGCATAGCCGGCGTGCAGTAGCAGCGTGCTGAAGGCGAGCAGAGCGGCAGAATCGTTCCGCAACCGTTGCCGGACCACCTCGACCCGACCGGCGAGATTCAGTCCCTCCGGGTCGGCACTCAGATGTATTCCAGCCAAGTAGAGCGGTTCCACAAGACTGGGGTCCAATTGTTCGAGCGACAAGATCTTGACCGGAAAGCCCTTTTCGGAGGCCGTGGTTTTGACTTCGATGGCGCCGGCGGCGGTTTCAAAATCATGCAGGCCGTGCAATGGTCCTCGCCACGACTTGACTGCGTATGGAGCTTCCAGGCCAGCATCCAGCAACATTGCCAGCAGAATCAATTCACCATGCAAGCCGATTTCCGCTTCCATGCTCAGCAGACCCTCGTGCTCCCGGCGCATGAAATCCTGCCAAGCCCGGATCCGGTCAAGAAACAGGTGGAAGATCGCCCGTTGATCGAAGCCAGAGGCCGCGTCCAGCGTTGAAACGATATCAGTAGCCATCAACGTGAACATTTCAAGATTTCCCGCTGGCTGGCGCGCCAGCGCAAACCAGAACTGACCCGGTTCCATCGCGAAATCCATGTCAACCGCCAGAAGCGCGAATCCATGCCCTTGAGGCAGTTCAGTCGGTGGGGTCGCCAGCCGGAACCCGGCCAGCAACGCTTCCTCATTACCGGGAAAACGCCGGCCTGCCCGCAGTTGACAACAGGCGTGGGTAGCAATTGGGATAAAGCGCCAACCCTGCTGGCCGGTGGTGTCCGCCAGCGCCCGCCAGGTCGCCAGCAGCGCTTCGCGATCAGTCAGCAGGGCCATATTCCAACTCCCACTGCTCCCAGAGTACGTTGTTGACCTTGTATTCCACTTTCCGCCCGGCATGACTGCCCGGAAAACTGATGCCAAACGCAACAACCGGTGGGGTACCAGCCGTTAATGCTGCGTGCTGAGGATCGAGCACATAAAACATCAGCAGGCCCCGTTCGGGATGCGCCGGTATGCCTTCAGCGCCGAATCCCCGGACTTTTCGGATTGCGGGGCCACTGGGTATCTTGGGAAGTTCCAAGCTCTCGTGAAGCCGGCCTGGATCCGGCTTGAAGTCGTGCTGTGTCTCCGCCAGGGCCGCCAACCACGCGGCTTCATCCAGATCAATGGCTTCATCGCGGGGCGATAGCAGCCGACCGATGGAGTAGCGATCCGGGTAGTCACCCTTTCGGGCACGCTTCAGCATCCTGATGTCCAGATTATTCCCCAGCGTGGCCTTTTCACCGTCACCACCGCCGATCAGCGCCACGGTCCAGGAGGTCAGTTCACCGATTTCCACCATGGAACCGATAAATTCAGCCAACATGGCGCCATTGACCTTGCGAGCGGCCGGGTGCGTTTGATACTGGGTCAGGAACTCGATAACCGGTTCATGGGAAACTTCATTCCAGAGATAACCTTCCCATAGCTGCCGGCTTCCATTGCGCCAGCGCTCGGGGTTAACTTCGCTGGGTGCAGCGAGCGCCTTCATAAAGGTCTGGAACGCAGCCAGGTTATGCTGCAGCGGCATCATGTCCCGATACAGGGCTACGGTTTCCAGAATGCAGCCACTAAAGGACAGCATCAGGCTCTTGGCAGTCCGCATCTTCAACGGCGAGGTAACCATCAGCACCGGATGCGACTGCACTCGCAGGCCGTAGTCACGGGGCGTGCCCCCGCTTTCCACCATCAGGCCGAACTCCTGGCGCAATTCCTCGCTGGCATCCGTGATGTGACCGAACCATTCGATCAGATCATCGGTCGTGTAGAGCCGGCAGACATCCAGATAGCCTGGTCGGTAGCCGAACCAGCGCCCCATCTGCATGAGCGTGTCATACATCCGCGAGGCGCGCAGGAAATAGCTGACGCTCAGACCTTCCAGGGTCAGGCCCCGGGCCAGTTTGTCGCCGCCGATAGCAATGACCTTCAATCCGGTTTCCCGGTGTTCCACATAGTCCAGTGCATCCTTCGCCGTCCCGTTGATCGTGCGTACCTGAAGATCGGCGGCGATATCTGGCAACACCGCCAGAATGTCGTGCCACGGAGGCAACTCATCTACCGCGCCGGTCATTCCTTCCCGCTCCAACTCAGCGCGGGTTTGTGCAAAATCCCGCTCCCACAACCCAGCCAGCCGCTCGATCAGGATCTGATGATCGATCTTACGTTGAAGCCTCTGCTTGATGTGCCGCACATGCTCGGTAACCTGGCGGGCGACTTCTTTCTGAACCGCATTAAAGCGGGTAACATGAACCAGCATCGATGCATGATCGCGACCTTGTCCACGCAACTGGCGAACGGCGCAGGACAGGAGAAATGCGTCAATGGCTTCCACCAGCGAGGGTGGCAGGCAGTCCTGCCATTTATGGCGCGGAAGATGCGTGGTTTTGTGCCTTTGGGGCATCCAAGCCTGTGAGCCGTCGCTGATTGCATAATCGGCTACAGCGCGGAGCAGCGGCAGACCATCCTCCCGCGAGTCGCCAATTCGCAGCCCAAACACCCGCGCTGGACCCACATAGTTGGAGGGTGCGGCCAGATTGATGATGAAGCCGGATGGGAATAGATCCGGTCCATCTTCATGCGTCGTACCCCGATCATGGATGAAAATATTGGCGAAAGGGGTTGCCGTGTAGCCGACATAGGCGCAGTGGGCGAAGGCATGGAGAATCTGACGCACCAGCCGGTTGATGGCGGTGGGCTCATGCTGGGGGTCAGGATGGCCCTGTTCGTCGAAAATCTGGTTCCCGGTATCGACCGAAGCGTGATCAGCCTCGTCGTCGATCAGCAGCAGGGGCAGGTGGGTGACGATTTTGCGACCCGTTTCGGGATCTTTGGCATTGGCAACTTGATTGCGAATCCAGGTCAGCAGGCGCTTCAGAACAGTCTTGTTCTTCTTGACCACGAAGAGCCAGGGTCGCTTCTCTGGGGTAATACCGAAATGCTGGGCAACCTTGGTGTTGAAATCACCTTTATCCGAACGGTTGGTGGCGAAGTTCGGACGAATATTGGGATCGCTGTTGATTTCCCCGACGCCGATGATGCGGAAGTTGTCACTGGCAGCCGGCCCGGTTTCATAGCCCAGAAATCCTTCATCGAGCCGTATTTGTGTTTGAGAACGCAAGTTGTTATGCAGGCCGGCCAATACGATGATGATCTTGTAGCCGGCATCGGCGGCCTTGCAGATCAGCCCTGTGTAATGACTGGTTTTCCCGGACTGCACATGCCCAACCACCAGCCCGCGCCGGTCCCAGACCTCTTCGCGCTGTGGATCCTCCAGCAGGCCCAGTACATGATCGGTAGACTGGTCGAGTGCGTCCACCGCCACGAACGACAGCTTGCGTTCCAGCCATTCGCGGTAACGCTGCCAGTACGACCACTCCTGTTTGCGGGCAGCAGTCAGCCATGGAATATGACCTTCTTCATCTTGCAGCGTTGAATCCTTGCCGATCCACTGGCTGAACCGGCGGATCAGTTCATCTGTAACGGTGTTGTAATCGGCATCCTTTCCCCAGTCCGGCTGTTTCCGCCGGTACAGGCTTACCACCAGATCGATATTTTCTCGGATGATCGCTGGCGTGATGCTGGCGCGGTCTTCCACCTCCAGCAACATCTCCTGCGCCATCTTCACGATTTTCTGTTCGCTCGCGTTCATGCGGATCTCTGTGGTGTTTATTCGGGAGGCAAAGTGTCCGGCAGACTCCCGATCAGCTCCGGATAGTGTTGAAAAGGCTCGGTGCGGAGCAGTTGCTGACGGGCCAACTGCGGCGAAAGGCCCTTTTTCTGGACCAGGTTGCGGAACAGAATCCGCAGAACCGTCACCACTTCCGACGGAGCTTCGTCGGCAAAGCCGGTGCGCGGTACATCCCGGCCCTCCGCAGTATCCAGCCAGATGCGTTGCACTGGCACCGTTTCTTCAATTACCCGCAGCATGGCATGAATCCGGGGCAGCAGCGGCCCGGCCTCTTCTAGAACGCTCCGTACCGCCGGATGATCCTGACTGATTCGATAGCGCATTCCCCCGTTGCCGTGTTCGGCCCGCCACGCTTCAACGAACGGCTCCTTCCCGTCCACCGCGACAATCCGCCCCCGGTGGGCAAAAACGCGCCGCGCCCGCTGGCGGATATCTTCCGCAAGGCGGAACAGTCGGCCGCGCAGTTCGACCGGCGGCCGGGCGGTAGACTTGCGGATGTCGATTTTCCATTCCGCGTCGGCGCTGTTGGGGATATCGATGCGGATTCGCGCCAGCCGGTGAGCCTCCTCCCGCGTCCAACTGCGCCCCTGGCCCAGCCCCAGCCAGCCACCAGCCACCAGGAGCCGCTCGTTGCGGTAGACGAAGAATCCCTGCTGCGCTGTCCAGCCCTCCGGCCCGCCCGCCCGCTCGTGGTCGCCGGGTTCGAGCCGGTCGCGGTGTGGCAGCACATGGCCCTGAACTTCGACCAGTCCTGCTGCACTTGGGTAGCGCTGTACGGGTGAAGACCAGGTAGCGGGATGATTGATCAGGAACGGATTCCAGGGGGTTAACGCACAATCGTTGATCAGGATGCGCAAGCGTGGATTCGAACTCTGCAGGTAGCGGTGAAACACCATCGCCAAGTGCTGTTCGACCCGGTCGATGAGGTCGAGAAAATCCTGCTCGTGAAATTCGGGCGTGACGATTCGGTCCAGCACCTCCCAGAGCACCAGCGTGCCCTGCGGTTGTTTCTCCAGGGCCTGCAGATGCACCGCCGATCCTTCGGCAGCGTCCTCCAACAGATACCACCCATCGTCCAGGCGGCGGGCGATCTCGTCCAGATCCCAGCGCAGACAGCAGGTCTGAGCATACTTGCGGCAGGCGACGGTCAGCCGCCGGCACTGCGACAACGAAGCGGTTTTCAGCCCCAGCCCGAAGCGGCCTAGGTCATGAGCGGCGCGCGCCTCCAGTGGGCTGCGTTCGCCCAGCCGCATGGCCCGGTCCAGCTCGCCAGCGTCCATGCCCTCACCATCGTCGAGGATGTGAATGGCGCTGGTCGGTCCCGCCCACACAAATTGAAGATGGACGGTCTCAGCCCGGGCGGCGATGCTGTTATCGATCAGGTCGGCCAGAGCGGTGGCCGTGGAGTAGCCCAGTCCGCGCAGGGCTTCCAGCATCGCGCTGGCTTTCGGTGGGGCATGTCGAGAACGAGGCATGGCGATCAGCCGCTCGGAGGCAGAAAATCGCACAGTATGCTGGCACGGCTGGGATGGGCCAGCTTCTTCAGCGCCTTGGCCTCGATCTGGCGGATGCGTTCGCGGGTCAAATCAAACTGCTGACCGATCTCCTCCAGGGTCTGTTCCGATAGCTGATCAATGCCAAAGCGCCGACGGATAATTTCCGCCTCTCTGGGCTTAAGATCGCTCAGCAGTTTTTGCACGGTTTCATACAGGGTGCGGTACACCGCGACCGTTTCCGGCGGGAGGTTCTGATGGTCTTCCAGCAAATCGGCGAGGTTCTCATCGCTTTCGTCATCCACGGGCGTATCCATCGAAACCGGCTCTTCCGGAACTTGGAGCAGTTTGTGAATTCTTTCCACCAGCAATTCCATTCGACCAGCCAATTCGCTGGGCTTCGGCGCCCGGCCCATTTCGCGCTCCAACTCCCTTTGGATGTAATTCATCTTGTTGAGGGTCTCGATCATGTGAACCGGAATGCGAATCGTGCGGGCCTGATCGGCGATGGCGCGGGTAATCGCCTGGCGAATCCACCAAGTTGCGTAAGTCGAGAACTTGTAGCCGCGCCGGTATTCGAACTTGTCCACCGCCTTCATCAGGCCGATGTTACCTTCCTGGATCAGATCGAGGAACGGCAGACCTCTGTGAGAGTACTTTTTGGCGATGGAAATCACCAGCCGGAGGTTGGCTTCAATCATCCCGTCGCGGGCGCGGCGGGCTTCGGCCTCGCCGCTCGACAGGCGGTGGTGAAGCTCGTTGATCGCTGGGATCGGCAAATGGGTTTCCCGTTCGATGGCGCGGAGTTCCCGAGCGAGCTGCTCATCCTCCAGGTCGAGGTGTCGGTTTTCCAGAGCATCAATCCGCCAGGCCACTTCGTACAGCCGGACAATTAACGCATCCAGAACCCCGGGCGCCAGTTGGAACTGCTGGACGTGATCGCCAAGCCGCTGGCGCAGGGTTTGTGTCCGGGAATCTTTCAGACCGAAGGTGTCCAAGCTAGCCAGCGTTTGCTGATGCAAGACGCGCAACTCGGCAAAATGACGGGCGGCTGTCTCGGGATCGGGGCCGGTTTCCGTATCATCCGGTGTTTCTTCTTCCTGCTCGTTGTTTGCGTCGTCCATGATAGCCTCGCTGGCGTTCATCACCGTGTCTGGCTCATCCGCAGCCAGCAGTCGCTCCATATCCGCCGGCGGCGGCAGGGCTTCCTCGACATCCCGGAAGCCGCTGACCACCTCGGTCAGGCGTGCCCCATGGTCGCGGATGGCATCGTAATACCGCAGCAACTCGCCGACCGCCGGCGGATAGCCGGCCAGCGCTGACAGTATCCGATCCATGCCGGCTTCCATGCCCTGGGCCAGCCGAATTTCCCCCTCTTTCGTGAGCAAACTGAAGGCATTCAGATCGCGCTGATAGCACTTGGCCGGCTCCATCCGCTGTTCCAGCACGTCCTCGACAAAGCGCAGCGCTTCTTTGGCAACCTGCTCCTCCGGCTTCTCCTCTTCGGGATCAATGGGGCTGGTGAACCCGGAGTCCTGTTCCTCGTCGACCCAGCCGTCGATCTGAACACCCAGATCCCCCAGAACACGCCCCAGCAGCGATTCCTGCATGTCCAGATCGGGTCCATCGTGGAGGAGGGTGCATCCGAGGTCCGCGCGGGAAACCCGGCCGGCCTGCAAGCCCCGGATCAAAAGATGCACGATACGCATCCCACTTTCGGCATCCGCTGGACCGCGTCGGCGGGCGGGCAGGTCTGGAAGATCGATCTCGACCTCCGACCAGTCCGCGTCGGTATCTACCGGAGTGTAATGGGACAGGATCTGATGAAGCGCGCGGGCACGATCAAGGCAGTCGGGATCACCTTCCGGCGGTGGGGTTTCGACCTCCGCTTCCCAAATCAGGGCATCAAACTCTTCCATGCCCGGAAGTAGATCGGTCGAGTCTTCAGGTCCGAATTCAACTTGGGCGGCGATGAGCACTGCATCGATCGTATCATTGGACAGATTCTTTGCCGTAACTGCCTGGCCATCGGCAACATCGGCAACGGCGACCTGACTGTCAGCAGCCTTGTTGCCGGGCTCATGCGTACTTGTGGGGATTGCGGCGAGCAGCACCGCTTCCGCCGCATCGTGGCCCGCAGCGCGGGCCAGAGAAAGCGCATCCTGGCCCTGATGGTTTTTCAGAACGGGATCGGCTCCCGCTTCCAGCAAAATCTGGCAGATTTCCGCATAGCCCCGACTGGCGGCGTACATCAGCAGCGAAGTACCGCTGTCATCCTGTCGGTTGACCTGGCCGCCGCGTCGGAGATGAAACCGAACCAGGTCCGAAGCCCCCGCACGGATTGCCATTTTTGCGAGAAGGTTCACATTATCTACAAATGTCTCTAGGTTATTCTGTGGTTTTCTGAATTATTGCAGAAGTCTATCTTCCTTAGCTCGACTTTAGCCATTCCTTAAAAATCAATCGCTTATAGAACTAGCCTACAAACTGTCGAACTCAATAAAATCAATATGTTATTTCGATTACAACCTGCCTGGAAGCCAAGAATGGCTAAAGTCCAGCTTAGGAAAGCTCACTGTAATAATACGTATAACGTAATATGTTTTAGCCTAGCTATACGTAGCAGTCTTCATCATCGTCATGCCATTCCGTTGGTCGCACTACCGACCCAGCGCTGTCCGCCAAACGATCGTTAGTCGGCCTTGCCGGCCACTTGTCCGACAATGGCTTGATCGACGGGATGACGGACATTATGATAGATGGACAGCATAACGGACAAAGTGGGTAACCATGGCGCTGATCGGCTACGCGCGGGTCTCGACGGCGGAACAGGACACCGCCTTGCAGACGGACGCGCTGCGGAAGGCGGGATGCGAGCGGGTGTTCGAGGACACGGTGTCGGGCGCCCAGGCCGACCGGCCCGGCTTGGCCGCCGCGCTGGCTTATCTGCGCGACGGCGACGTGCTGGCCGTCTGGCGGCTGGATCGGCTTGGCCGCTCCCTGCCGCATCTGATCGAGACCATGGGCGCGCTGGACGCACGCGGCGTCGGGTTCCGGTCACTGTCCGAAAGTATCGACACCACCACCTCGGGCGGGCGACTCATTTTCCATGTGTTCGGCGCGTTGGGCCAGTTCGAACGCGATCTCATCCGCGAACGCACCAAAGCGGGGTTGGCCGCCGCCGCCGCACGAGGGCGAAAGGGGGGACGCAAGCCCGTCGTGACCGCCGACAAGTTGCGGCGGGCGCGTGAATACATCGCGAACGGGCTGAACGTCCGTGAGGCGGCGGCACGCCTCAAGATCGGTAAGACCGCCCTCTACGCCGCTCTGCAAGCCGGGAGAAGGAACCCCGCCAACCGGGACCACTGCGACGATGATCTACCTTGAACGGCGGGAACCTACCCACAACCGGCAGCGTTTCTATACCCTCACCGTCGCCCAAACCCTGTTCGGTTCATGGACGCTCATTCGGGAATGGGGCCGGATCGGGCATCCCGGCACGGTCCGGGAAATGTGGTTCGAGACTGAGATCGCGGCCATTGAGGCAGGCGCGAAAATCCGCAGGCAAAAGGAAAAACGTGGTTATCGGGCTATTGGCGGGGCAGGGCAGGGGGCTACGCGACAACAGGAGTCTACGGAAGTTGGCTAATTCATCCAGCATTGTGAAAATTCCGGAAACACCCTACAACAACAGGATCAATGACCTTGGCGATTAGCAAAGTGAGCGCATAGGGTGATAGGACCGTTTTTCCATGCTGAAACTTGAGAACATCCGCAAGGACGCCGCCGTTAACGGCATTGCGCCGAACCAGGTCGTCCGCGTGGTCACCACGGAACCGGTGGGCGACAACGCCCTAACGGTTTATTACCGGACACCCGATGGTCAGTTGGCGGAACGGATGCTGTTCCGTACCGACGAGCCCAGCTTGTCCCTCGCCGAAGTGGGGCGGCCTTGGGCTTTCGATGCGCCGGGCGACGAATTCAAGCTGGCTTTGGAAGCCTACCGCATCAATCTGGCTTACCTGTTCGATCCGATGATGGCGGTACACACTTCGAATGTGGAGCCGCTGCCGCACCAGATCACCGCCGTTTACGAATCCATGCTCCCAAGGCAGCCGTTACGCTACGTGCTGGCCGACGACCCAGGGGCTGGCAAGACCATCATGGCGGGTCTGTTCATGCGCGAGTTGCTGATGCGAGCCGACGCCCGGCGGATTTTGGTGATCGCGCCCGGCAGTCTGGTCGAGCAGTGGCAGGACGAACTGTACGAAAAATTCGGACTGACTTTCACCTTGTTCAGTCGCGAGCTGGAACAGCAATCTCACAGCGGCAATCCGTTCGACGACTTGGGCTTGCTGATTTGCCGGCTCGATCAAATTAGCCGCAACGAAGAACTTCAGGAGAAGCTGGCCGCGACCCAGTGGGATTTGATCGTGGTGGACGAAGCGCACAAGCTTTCCGCATCTTGGTTCGGCAACAAGATCAACGAGACCAAGCGCTTCAAGCTGGGTAAGCAAGTCGGAGCCATCACCCGGCATTTCCTGCTGATGACGGCCACGCCGCATAACGGCAAGGAAGAAGATTTTCAACTTTTCATGTCCTTGCTGGATGCTGACCGGTTCTACGGCAAATTTCGGGATGGTGCGCACAAGGTTGATGTCACCGACCTTATGCGGCGCATGGTGAAGGAGGAGCTGCTGAAATTTGACGGCACGCCGCTGTTCCCGGAGCGCCGCGCCTATACCGTCAATTACCAGCTTTCCGACCGGGAAGCCGCGCTGTACGAGGCCGTGACCGCTTACGTTAAGGAAGAAATGAACAAGGCCGACCGCCTGCAAGATGGGGGGCGCAAGGGCACCGTCGGCTTTGCGTTGACCATTTTGCAACGCCGATTGGCGTCGAGTCCGGAAGCGATCTATCAATCGCTCAAGCGCCGGGCCATCAAGCTCAAACGCCGCATTGAGGAGGAAAAGCTCAGGCAGCGCGGGGAGATACTGGCCGAGACTCTGAATTTCGGCAACGTCCCGGAAGACATCTACGAATCCGCTGACGAAATGCCGGACGAGGAATTCGAAGACTTCGAGGAAGCCGTGGTCGACCAAGCGACCGCCGCCCAGACCATTCACGAGTTGGAAGCGGAAATCCTGATCTTGGAACGATTGGAAGCGCAGGCTCGCGAAGTGGTGCATTCCGGTCAGGACCGAAAATGGGAGGAGCTGTCCAGGTTGCTTCAGAACACCCCGGAGATGAAAGACAGCGAGGGCCGACAGCGCAAGCTTATTCTGTTTACCGAACATCGTGACACGCTCAATTATCTGGCTGTCCGGATTCGCGGGTTGTTGGGTTCCGAAGAGGCTGTCGAACTGATCCATGGGGGGATCAAACGGGACGAGCGCCGCAAAGTGCAGGAGCTGTTCCGCAACGATCCGACCGTGCGGGTGTTGCTGGCCACCGACGCGGCCGGCGAGGGCGTGAACCTTCAGAACGCCAACCTGATGGTCAACTATGATCTGCCCTGGAATCCGAACCGGCTGGAACAACGTTTTGGCCGCATTCACCGGATCGGCCAGACTCAGGTATGCCACCTGTGGAACCTGGTGGCCTCGGAAACCCGCGAGGGTGACGTGTTTCAGCGCTTGTTCGAGAAGCTGGAAGTCGAACGCCAGACGTTGGGCGGCCGGGTGTTCGATGTGTTAGGCGAGGTATTCGATAACTCGTCCTTGCGCGAACTGCTGATCGAGGCCATCCGTTACGGCGACGATCCTGAGGTCCAGGCCCGGTTGTATCGGGTCGTCGAAGGTGCGCTCGATACCGAACACCTGAAAGCCATCATCAAACGCAATGCGCTGTGCGAGGAAGTGATGTCGCCGGAGCGTTTGTTTGCCGTCAAGGAAGAGATGGAGAAGGCCGAAGCTCGTAAGCTGCAACCGTATTTTATCCGGGCCTTTTTCCAGCAAGCCTTTCTGCAACTGAGCGGCGAGATGCGGCCCCGCGAGACCGGTCGCTACGAAATCAACCACGTTCCGGCCATCATCCGCGAACGGGACCGGCAGATCACCGGGCGAGACCGCAAGAGTCGTGACCCGGTGTTACGCCGCTATGAGCGGGTCTGCTTCGATAAGGCGCATATTCGCCTGAAAGAGCGGATCAATGCGCCAATGGCAAGCTTGATTCATCCCGGCCATCCACTGATGCAGGCCACCACTGATATCGTCTTGGAACAGTATCGTGGCCGACTTAAGGAAGGCGCGATATTGGTCGATTGGCATGACACCGGCCTGACCCCGCGCGTGCTGTTCATCATCGATCATTCCATCAAGGAGGGTGGGCAGCCGGACAACCGGAAGGTGGCTTCACGCCGCATCCAGTTTGTCGGGATCGATGCACAAGGCAGCGCGGTCAATGCCGGCTATGCGCCGCACCTGGATTTGGAACCGATCAGTCCGGATGATTTGGCGCTCGTGCAGGACGTGCTGAATGCCTCTTGGCTGACCCAGAATCTGGAGCAGATCGCCTTGGCTTACGCCTCGCGGAAACTGGTTCCGGAGCATTTTGATGAGGTCAAGACCCGTCGCGAAGGGATGGTCGAAAAAACCTTGGCGGCCGTGCAGGAGCGCTTGGTCAAGGAGATCAATTACTGGTCCGAGCGCTACATCAAGCTCACCGAGGATGTGGCAGCCGGCAAGCAACCCCGCTTGCAGCCCGACAACGCCCGGCGGCGGGTCGAGGAACTGACCGCACGTTTGGAGACCCGCCGCAAGGAGCTTGAATCGATGCGGCATGTGGTTTCCAGCACGCCGGTGATCGTGGGCGGCGCTTTGATTATTCCCGCCGGTCTGTTGGCGCAGCGCAAGGGTAGCGGAGAGTTTTGCGCCGATCACGAAGCCCGTTCGCGTATCGAGGCGCTGGCCATGCAGGCGGTCATGGACGCTGAGCGGGCTTTGGGGCACCAGGTCTTTGACGTATCGGCGGAGAAATGCGGTTGGGACATCACCGCGATTCCCCCGGCGCGGGACGGCAAGGTTCCGCCGTCCCGCCATATCGAGGTCAAAGGCCGCGCCGCCGATCAGAAAACCGTGACGGTCACGCGCAACGAAATTCTGTACGGACTCAATCAGGCGGATAAATTCATTCTGGCCGTCGTTTTGGTGGACGGCGATAGCGTGGAGGGTCCCTATTACATCCGCCAGCCCTTCACCCACGAACCGGATTGGGCGGAAACCAGCAAAAATCTTGATCTGGGGCAATTATTGACCCGAGCCGAAAAACCAATTTAAGGAACTGAACCCCAATGAATGGAATGAAGGCTCCCCGGAAACTGATCGAAGTCGCGTTGCCTCTGGACGATATTAACGTGGCCGCCGCGCGGGAAAAGTCGATCCGCCACGGTCATCCTTCAACCCTGCATCTGTGGTGGGCGCGGCGGCCTCTGGCGGCGGCGCGGGCGGTGCTGTTTGCCCAGCTCGTCAACGATCCGGGTTACGAACGCCAGTTGGGGCGCGGCGTGAACAAGGAAAAGGCCCAAGTCGAACGCGAACGCCTGTTTGACATCATCCGCGATCTGGTGAAATGGGAAAACACCAACAATGAGAAAGTTCTCAAGCAGGCGCGCGAGGAAATCTGGAAAAGCTGGCGCGAGACCTGTGCACTCAACAAAGGCCACCCCCAGGCCGCCGAGTTGTTCGACCCTGAAAAACTGCCGGCCTTTCACGATCCGTTTGCCGGCGGCGGGGCGATCCCTTTGGAGGCGCAACGACTGGGGCTGGAAAGCCATGCTAGTGACCTCAATCCGGTGGCGGTGACCATCAACAAGGCGATGATCGAGATTCCGCCGAAATTCGCCGGGAAAAAGCCGGTGGGACCGATCCCGCAAAGTGATAAACAGTCCAGATGTGTGGAGGATTGGAGCGGAGCGAAAGGGCTGGCCGAAGACGTTCGCCGTTACGGTGCGTGGATGCGGACGGAAGCCGAACAGCATATTGGCCACCTTTATCCCAAGATCGAAATCACCGCCGAGATGGCACTGGGCAGGCCAGACCTCAAGCCGCTGATTGGGCAGAAGTTGACGGTTATTGCTTGGTTGTGGGCGCGCACGGTGAAAAGCCCTAACCCGGCCTTTTCCCATGTCGAGGTGCCGCTGGCTTCCACCTTTGTGCTGTCCAGCAAGGCCGGAAAGGAAGCCTATGTCGAGCCGGTGGTGGAAGGGGATTCGTATCGATTTACGGTGAAAATGGGTACGCCGCCAGAATCGGCCAAGAGCGGTACTAAGCTTTCGCGTGGGGCATTCAAGTGCCTGATATCGGATACGCCGTTCCCGTACTCCTACATTGACGATGAAGCCAGTGCCAGTCGTATGAAGGATCGGCTTATGGCGATCATAGCTGAGGGACAGCGCGGCCGAGTTTATTTAACACCAACTAACGATATGGAAGTTGTCGCGCGTTCGGCTCAGCCGACATGGAAACCTGACATCCCATGTCGAGGAACCTGGGCAAGCAATGCGCAAGGTCGTATCTATGGTTTCCGAACTTTCGGTGATTACTTCACCCCCCGCCAACTGGTGGCGCTAACCACTTTCTCCGATCTGGTGCAGGAAGCTATCGAAAAAGTACGGACAGATGCTTTGACTGCCGGTATGGCTGACGATGGTCTGGGGCTGGATGCCGGCGGCAGAGGCGCGACGGCGTATGCACAGGCGGTGGGGGTGTATTTGGCATTGGCAGCAGACCGTATGACAGATTCAAATTCATCCTTAACAAGTTGGACGGTACAACGGGATACATTACGAAACACATTTGCGCGCCAAGCGTTACCGATGGTCTGGGATTTTGCTGAGGCAAACCCTGTTTCTAAATCGACAGGAAATTTTTTTGGTGCGCTTGCATGGGTTGAAAAATCTCTTGAAGCATTACCCGCGAATTCCTGGGGGCAGGTTAATCAATCTGATGCGCAGTCACAAACAATTAGCAAAGCAAAGATCATTTCAACAGACCCACCCTACTACGACAATATCGGTTACGCTGATCTTTCTGACTTCTTCTATGTCTGGTTACGCAAGAGTCTGAAGCCGATTTTCCCAGACCTCTACGCCACACTGGCCGTGCCAAAAGCCGAGGAACTCGTTGCCACGGCTTACCGTCATGGTAGCAAGGAACAGGCGGAAGCTTTCTTTCTGGATGGGATGACCCACGCCATCCATAACTTGGCGGAGCAGGCTCACCCCGCTTTTCCGGTTACCATTTATTACGCTTTTAAACAGGCCGAAACCCAGAGCGAGGAAGGTACATCATCCACCGGCTGGGAAACCTTTTTGGAAGCGGTGCTGCGAGCCGGCTTTGCACTGACCGGTACTTGGCCGATGCGCACTGAACGTGAGGGGAGAACGATTAGTTCCAACACTAATACACTGGCCTCCAGTATCGTCCTGGTCTGCCGCAAGCGCGCAGTCGATGCGCCGGTGGTCTCCCGCCGCGAGTTTCTGCGGGAGCTGAACGCGGTCTTGCCTGAAGCGCTGCTCGACATGACGCGGGGCGGGGTCAATTCGCCGGTCGCGCCGGTCGATTTATCCCAGGCCATCATCGGCCCCGGCATGGCGATTTTCAGTCGCCACAAAGCCGTTCTGGAAGCCGACGGCAAGCCGATGAGCGTGCGCACGGCCTTGCAGCTCATCAACCGGTTTCTGGCCGAGGACGACTTCGACCACGATACCCAATTCTGTCTGCACTGGTTTGAAGGACAAGGCTGGGCCGAGGGAAAGTATGGCGAGGCTGACGTGCTCGCCCGCGCCAAGGGGACGAGCGTAGACGGTGTGGCCGCTGCCGGCGTCATTCAATCGGGCGGCGGCAAGGTCCGGCTGCTGCGTTGGGCGGAGTACCCCGTCGACTGGAACCCGGAAACCGACACCCGGCTTGCCCACTGGGAAGCCTTGCATCATTTGGTCCGCGCCTTACAGGGAGCGGGTGAAGCCGCCGCCGGGGCCTTGCTGGCGCGGATGCCGGAGCGCACCGAGGCCATTCGCCAGCTTGCCTATCGCCTTTACACCTTGTGCGAGCGCAAGGGCTGGGCCGAGGATGCCCGCTCCTACAATGAACTGATAACCTCTTGGCAAGCCATCGAACAGGCTTCTCGGGAGGTTGGCCGGAGACACGAACAAGCACGGTTTGATGTTTAGGAAATCACAGGGGAAGCAAAAACCGATGACACTTAAGCCGTGGCGTGAAATCGCCGTACCCCACGAGGATGTTCTGAAGGGCACCTTCCAGCAGGCGGAATTCGCTGCCGATATCTCTCGCGTTCATGCCGGCACGGCGACGCGAGAATATCAAGACCCGGCTTTGTTTTTTGAACGGACCTTCATCACGGAGGGGATGCGCCTGTTGTTCGATTCCGTCATTCGCCGCTTGACGGGGCGCGGCGGTGACCCGGTCATTCAACTGCAAACGGCGTTTGGGGGCGGGAAGACCCATACGATGCTGGCGGTTTATCACTTGGCCAAAGGTGAAGCGCCGATTAGCGAGTTACCGGGCGTTCCGCCTCTGCTGGATGCAGCGGGAATCATGGAATTGCCGAAAGCTCGGGTTGCTGTTCTGGATGGTATCCAGTTTTCGCCCAGTCAAATACAGTCGCACGGCGAGACCGCCGTTCATACCCTGTGGGGTGAACTGGCTTGGCAACTGGGTGGCGAGGCGGCCTATACCCGGATCGAAGCGGCCGACCGGAGCGGAACCTCACCCGGCAAAGAAGTGTTGGCTTCTTTATTGGCGGATTATTCCCCTTGCGTGATCCTGATCGACGAGCTGGTCGCGTACTTGCGCCAATTCAGCGAAAGCAAGAGCTACTCCGGCGGAACGTTCGATTCCAATCTGACGTTTGTTCAGGCGCTGACCGAAGCGCTGAAGGCCGCTCCCACCGCCATTCTGTTGGCGTCCTTGCCGGAATCCAAGCTGGAAGTGGGAAGTACGCGCGGTGAGGCGGCGCTTGATGCCTTGGAACAATACTTCGGTCGGGTGCAGGCCCTCTGGAAGCCCGTGGCGACCGAAGAGGCCTTCGAGATCGTTCGCCGACGGCTGTTCAACCCGGTCAGTGATCAAGCCGGCGCGGAGCAAGTGTGTCGGGCCTTCGCCGATGATTACATCGCCAACGGGGCTGACTTTCCGCACGAAACCCAGGAGAGCCGCTATTTCGAGCGGCTGATGCAGGCTTACCCCATCCACCCCGAAGTCTTCGAGCGGCTTTACGAGGACTGGTCGTCTCTGGACAAGTTTCAGCGCACCCGTGGCGTGCTGAAACTCATGGCCAAGGTCATTCACCGGCTATGGAAGGACGGCAACCAGGATTTCCTGATCCTACCGGGGAGCTTGCCGTTGTATGACGCCGATATTCGCAACGAGGCGATCTACTACCTACCGCAAGGCTGGGACCCGGTACTGGAACGCGATGTCGACGGCGACCGGGCGGAGACGACCGATATCGAACGGGATACCCGGTTTGGATCGGTTCAGGCGGCCCGCCGCGTGGCTCGAAGCATTTTTCTGGGCAGCGCGCCATCGACGCCCGGCCAGATGGTGCGGGGCATTGAACCTGAGCGGATCATGCTGGGTTGCGCCCAGCCCGGCCAACAGAGCGGCGTCTACAAGGACGTTCTGCGGCGGCTGGTGGACCGATTGCATTATCTGAACAGCGCCAACAATCGCTACTGGTTCGATACCCGGCCCAACCTGCGGCGTGAGATGGAAGAGCGCAAGCGCCGGTTCCAGGACAAGGGGGAGGTCATCCCGGCCATCCGGGAGCGCGTTCAACGGCTGTTCGGACAAGGGGTGTTTGGGGGCGTTCATATTTTTACCCCGTCCGGCGATGTTCCCGACGATTGGACGTTGCGCTTGGTGGTTTTATCCCCCGATGCGGCGTTCTATCGTTCCGGTCGCAATCTGGCCATCGAGGCGGCTTCCGAAATCCTCAAAAGCCGAGGCGATCAGCCGCGCCAGAAACAGAATCGCCTCATTTTTCTGGTCGCGGATTACGATTGTGTGGGGCGCCTTAAAGAACAGGTGAGGAGCCTCTTGGCTTGGCAATCCATCGTGGCCGACATCAAGGAACTGAAGCTAAACCTGGATCAGTATCAGGCCCGACAGGCGGGAAAGAGTTTGGAGGATGCCCAGGCCGCATTGGGTCCTATGATCCGGGAAACCTACCGATGGCTACTGGCACCGATGCAGGAAGCCCGCCCCGGCAAAGGACTTTCGGAAATCCAGTGGGAATCCTTTCAGATATCGGCGAGTGCGCCGAATATCGCCCAGGAGATCGAACACGTTCTACGTGATAATGAGCTATTGATTACCGAATGGGCACCGATTCACCTGCATAACATCCTTAAAACCTGGTTCTGGAAAGAGGACAGAAAGGATGTTGGGGCGCTCGATATCTGGCAGAAGACTTGCTGCTATCTCTATCTGCCCAGACTCAAGGATGATCGCGTTTATCAAAATGCTTTGGCGGCAGGGGCCAGGAGTACGGACTTTTTCGGTCTGGCTTACGGGTATGAGGACGGAAAATATATCGGTTTTAGCTTTGGTGAGACCACGACGCCCATTTTGGACTTGGCCTTGTTGTTGATCGAACCTCATGTTTCGGCGACCTATGCCGAGACCTTGAGAGCGGCGGAGGCTGCGCGATTAAAGCCGGAGATAACCTCGACTGAATCAGGTGGGACCGGCCAGCCACTGATTGCCCGAGATGGCGCGGATGGAACCTATAAGTCGGCGACCACGCCGATTCCTCAGCCGACGATATCCAAGCACCAATTTTACGGCACGATCGAACTCGATCCCGTCAAAGCCAAGTTTTCTTTTGCCCAGATGGTGGACGAAGTTGTCCAGCAATTTACCACCAAGCATGACGTGAAGGTAAAGATTTCGGTTGAGATTCTGGCGGAATCATCTTCCGGTTTTGATGATGGCGTGCAGCGAGTGGTTAAGGAAAATTGTAATGTGTTGAATTTTAAGAATGCAGAGTTTGAGTGACAGCGAGCAGGAAGTGGTTTTTATCGCAATTTCATAGTTCTGTTGTGGTTCACTAATCAGCCGCCATTGTGAAAGTTTTGGAAATCCCCTACAACGAGTCATCATGAGCCAGGATATTATCAAAACGGACGAATACCGGAGCCTGATTGCTGACCTGAAAACCCGCGTTCAGGCCGCCCAGATCAAAGCGGCGGTCACCGTCAACACCCAGCTTATCGCCCTGTATTGGGACATCGGTCAACAGATTGCCGAGAGGCAGCAGGCAAGCGGTTGGGGGGATGCGGTGATCGAACAGATTGCCAAGGACTTGACCCGCGAGCTAGGAGGGCTCAAGGGGTTTTCACGAAGCAATCTTTACAACATGAGGCAGTGGTATGGCTTCTATGCCGCCCACGGCGAAAAAGTCCAACAACTTGTTGGACAAATCCCGTGGGGTCATAACGTATTGATAATAAATAATATAAAGAACTTGGACAAAGCCCTTTGGTATATCCGCAAAACTATCGAAAACGGCTGGTCGCGCAACGTGCTGGCCCACCAGATCGACAGCCAGCTTTACGAACGGCAGGCCGAAAAACCCCGGATCGACAATTTCACCGAACGCTTGCCAGCCCCGCAATCCGACCTTGCCCGCGAAACCCTCAAAGACCCTTATGTTTTCGATTTTCTCAGTGTCGGAGACGAAGCCCACGAGCGGGAGCTTGAAACCGCCTTGGTGGAGCGGATCACCCGCTTTATGCTGGAACTGGGAAAAGGATTCGCCTTCGTCGGCCGGCAGTATCACCTGGAGGTCGGCGGGGAGGATTTCTATATCGACCTCCTGTTCTACCATCTGCGCCTGCATTGCTACGTTGCCATCGAACTCAAGACCGGGCCGTTCAAGCCGGAATACACCGGCAAGCTCAATTTCTATCTCACCGCCTTGGACGAACAGGTGAAGATGAAGGAGGATGGCCCGTCCATCGGCCTGATCCTGTGCCGGGATCGGAACAACGTCATTGCCGAATATGCGCTGCGGGACGTGAACAAGCCCATCGGGATTTCGCGCTACGCCTTGGCCGCGACCTTGCCCGAGGAACTCCGGGCTAGCTTCCCCACCGTGGAGGAGGTCGAGGCTGAGCTGGGCAAGACCGCCGCAGGGCAAGGTATCGAGGAAGCCACGAACGCGGTTGACCCGACGCCGGAACAGGCGGCCAAACCGGTTGAGGAGCAGGGGCGCGAAATTCTGGCCGAAGTGAAAACAGCCCGTCAGAAGCGTGGCAAAAAGCAAAAGGGTGAAAACTGAGCATGGAGGCCCATTTGATCAAAATCGACGAAGATTATGGCGCGGTGCTCAGTCACTCCACTTCGCGGGAAGTCAGATGTTTGCGTTCACCCATCGTTTTGTCTCAAGTTGGAGTTAAGCGACCCACAGAAATTCAATGGCTTGCGGCGGATCATCCCGCTCACTTAGGACAGAATGGTACATTTTGTGTATCAGGTCACTGTGACTATGCGACAGCAATTCATGGACTGAGACTGGGCCTACAGGGTTCGAAGTAGAAGACCGATGGAAGCAGCTGCGTCCGATAAGCGAGGAGGTGAGTGAACGTGCGGTAATCTCTGAGCACTGCCTTGCATTGCCCGTTATGCCAGGCTTCCAAGCCCTCCAGACTTTCACAGAACGTGATCTCCAGTTTGGCTAACGCCTCACCAAGAAAGGCATCGCGGCCGAACAGTCGGATGCAACCGGTCGGGGGAATGGTTTTTCGGCCGAGCTCGTAACGAGCACAGCTTTCCAGTGTTTCCAGCACGGCCGGCAGTGCCATCCAAGTTTGTTCGCGGAGCCGCGTGATGGCAGGTTGCCCGCCCAAGGCGTGATGTCCCCGCACATGGTTACGATAAGCCACATAAGCCGGTAAATCCCGTCGTAATGGGTCCAGCAACCAAGTTTCATAGCGCTGATAGAAATCCCGCATGTCGTCGCGGAAAGCCCGCTCCAACTTGCCGTTGGTTTGTGGATGGTAGACCGCCGTATGGATCAGGCGAAAGCCGACCTGCCGGCAAAAGGCCGACAGCAACTTGCCTTTGAAAGCGGCACCGTTATCGAAAATGACGGCCGTGGGAATAATCCGCCATTGCCGCATCGCGGCAATCAGGGCACGGATAGTGGTGCGCATATCCGGATTAAGGAATAGATCGCAGAAGACGTAGCCCCGCGAATAATCATCCAGCAATGTGAGTTGATAGGCCGTCTGCCGCGAATCGGTGAGGGTAATTTTTTCCAAAAAATCGCCATGCCACAGACTGTGGGGATGATGGCGCTCATAGAAGCGCCATGCCGGCTTTGGCGCTGGCGGAGACGACCGTGCCTTCAAGTTTTGACGTTTGAGCCGTCCGAGCGTCGAGGGGCTGACGGTCAGGTGCTGGCTGTTTTGTAAATCCCAGGCAGCACGCTCGGGACCGAGCCAGGGCTTATCACGGACTAATGCTTGCGCCCTCGCCCGCGTCACCGGGTCCAAGCGGTGTGCGGGCATGACGGGCGGCGCGCGTTTAGGCAAGCGATCTAGGTGCTGCCGTTGGCGTACCCGCTGAACCGTGCGGGGACTCGGCGCATCGGGACCCAGATAGCGCCACACTTTGTAGGAACTCCAGGTGGGCCGATCATGGCATAGTTCCGCGACTTGTCGTTCGCGGGCGGGTGACAATCGATTATGGGGTCGGTGGGGACCCCGGCGATGCTCGGCCAGGGCCTCGCGCAGCGCCGGGGTCCC
>Ga0209607_1000731_pt1 | contig 28780 bp, 23 predicted proteins | sample AD_UKC117_MetaG_FD_184413 | JGI IMG/M metagenome (GOLD analysis project Ga0209607, IMG submission 184413) | Active sludge microbial communities of municipal wastewater-treating anaerobic digesters from Hong Kong - AD_UKC117_MetaG (SPAdes)... | ecosystem: Engineered > Bioreactor > Anaerobic >... | reverse complement strand
TATATCTGTGTTTATATCTGGTATAGGTTTCCCCTTTTGGGTAATTCCATTTCCCTTTTCGGGATAATCCATTTCCCCTTTTGGAGTATTCCATTTCCCCTTTTGGATTATTCCATTTCCCCTTTCTTCAAGCTCTGTTCTAAGCTCTGTCAGACTGTACCAAAGTGTTCTGTCATAGCTGCATTTATTGAAGTTCCCGACAAGTATCAGCCCCGCGTTCACAAGCTCAAGAAGGGCGTTCTCAAGTTGCTTCTTGCCAAGGTAAGGGAACTGCCTTTGGTACTCCTTTCGGCTGTTGTAGGTCCAGTACCTGCCCTCGTGCAGGTTGATGCCCAGCTCCTTATTGCGCCCCACCCAGAACGCCAGATTCTCAAACACTATCGCGGCGTTGACCCCGACCAATTCCGCGATCTCAACATTGAAAGCGTGATGCATATTTTCTCCTCCGTACAGAATCATGGCTATATCGTATCACAGCTTGACCTGCTGTGTTTCCCGTCTTTTTTCACATTTGCGCCACAATTGAAGGGCTATATCGCCCTCTCCGCCACATTTGCGCCACAATTGAAGATTTGTCCCTAGATCATACACTTCAATAAATCTTTGCTTCCCGCGCATTGAAAGCGGCGTAGAAATTTGCTATACTATAATGTGCTTGAACGAGTTGCCCGGCGGTTGCTTTGTGCCGTTTCGGTTTGACGATACTATTTGTGGTTACGGGAGGGTTACATGAACATTCTGCATATGAAATACGCTGTCGAGGTGGCCAAGACTCACTCTATCAACCAAGCCGCCGAAACGCTGCTCACCGCTCAACCGAACCTGAGCAGGTCTATCAAGTCCCTTGAGTCCGACCTTGGGATAACCATATTCGAACGCTCAGCCAAGGGTATGTTTTTAACGCCTGAGGGTGAGCGCTTCATAGGCTACGCACAGAAAATCCTCGACCAAATAGACGATGTGGAGCGTATGTACAAGGAGGGCGCACCCTTGCAGCAGCAGTTCTCCATCTGCGTACCACGGGCAAGCTATATCTCAGACGCCTTTGCACGCTTCTCCGTCTCCATTACCTCCGACCCCGCCGCCTTCATCTACAAGGAAACCAACTCATATGACGCCGTCTCAAACCTGCTTGACGGCAGCTGCCGCCTCGGTATTATCCGTTATGCGTCTAACTTTGACAAGTATTTCAAAGAAATGCTGAATGAAAAGAGCTTGAACTTTGAGCTTGTGTCCGAGTTTCGCTTTGTCCTTTTGATGCATAGGGAGAACCCCTTGACCTCCCTGCCCGACATTCATTACAAGGACTTGGAGCCTATGATTGAGATTGCCCATGCCGACCCTTACGTTCCCTCCTTGCCGCTTGCCATAGTCAAGAAGGAGGAGTTGCCCGACAACATCAAACGGCGCATCTTCGTATTTGAGCGCGGAAGCCAATTTGAGCTGTTGGCGCAGAATCACGAGACCTTCATGTGGGTCTCCGCAATGCCCGAAAACATATTGGAGCGTTACGGTCTTGTTCAAAGGAGCTGCTCCGACAACACAAGGGCGTACCGCGATGTGCTCATCTACCGCAGAGATTACAGGCTCTCCGAGCTTGACAAGCGTTTCATCACCGAGCTATGCTATTCGAAGCGGGCTATACTGTAAAAAGCATGATAATATATGGCATTTTGGTTATATCTCTCTTGATCACACCCCTATGCTAAATCGATAATTCACAAGGTCGAATCTTTATGGTATTGTCAGGCTGTCCAAGGGACAGACTACTATTATTACAGGAGGATTTGACTATGGCACGTTTTACACTCCCCCGCGATATATATCACGGCAAGGGCGCATTGGAGGCGCTCAAAACCTTCACCGGTAAAAAGGCAATGATCTGCGTAGGCGGCGGCAGTATGCAGCGATTCGGTTTCCTTGACAAGGCTGAAGCGTACCTGCGCGAAGCGGGCATGGAGGTTGAGAGGATTGAAGGCATCGAGCCTGACCCCTCGGTTGAGACCGTCATGAAGGGCGCCGCAAAGATGCAGGAATTCCAGCCTGATTGGATTATCGCCATGGGCGGCGGCTCGCCAATCGACGCGGCTAAAGCTATGTGGATCAAGTATGAGTACCCCGAAGTTACCTTCGAGGATATGTGCAAGGTATTCGGTCTGCCTAAGCTGCGCACCAAGGCGCACTTCTGCGCAATCTCATCGACCTCAGGCACGGCTACCGAGGTCACAGCGTTCTCTATCATCACCGACTACAACAAGGGTATCAAGTACCCCATCGCCGACTTTGAGATTACCCCCGACGTCGCTATTGTTGACCCCGATCTGGCTGAGACCATGCCCCGCAAGCTCGTCGCGCACACAGGCATGGACGCTATGACGCACTCCGTCGAGGCTTATGTCTCCACCGCTAACAGCGATTTCACCGACCCCCTCGCGATTCACGCGATTGAAATGATTATGAACGACCTCATCCCGTCCTATAACGGCGACGTCGCCGCACGCGACAGGATGCACAACGCCCAATGTCTCGCGGGCATGGCATTCTCCAATGCTCTTTTAGGCATAGTTCACTCCATGGCACACAAGACCGGCGCGGCCTTTGCCGACTGCGGCGCACACATCATACATGGTGCGGCAAATGCCATGTATCTGCCAAAGGTCATCGCGTTTAACGCCAAGGACGAGACCGCAAGAAAGCGTTATGCCAAGATCGTTGATTACATGGGTATCACCCGCAGGGACGCCTCCGACGATGAAAAGGTCAGGGACTTGATAGAGTATCTTCGCGGCATGAGCGACGAGCTGAACATCCCGCATTGCATCAAGAACTACGGCGCGGACAGCTATCCCGCTGATATCGGTTTTGTGCCCGAGGACGTGTTCCTTGCGCGTCTGCCCGAGATTGCCAAGAACGCCATCGCCGACGCCTGCACGGGGTCGAATCCCCGCCGGCCGAGCCAAAGGGAGATGGAAGAGTTGTTGAAGTGCTGCTACTACGACACGGAAGTTGACTTTTGATTGCAAACTGTAAGGGAGCGTTCTTCAACGCGGAGCGCCCATGAACGGTGAACGACTACTTATCGCTTTCGTCTTTGACGGGTCGGAATCCCTTGCGGTTTGCGCGGCGATCGGGGTTTGTATGTATCCCGCTTCCTTTGCCCTTTCCGCTGCACAATAGGCCTTAGGGCTTCCGACAATATACGAGCTGCCGCAGTTAGTCCCTGCCGCAGCTCTATTTAGTATGTGGGGAGCAGCTCTTTCACCGTAACTATGACAAGCTTAGTTTCACCGCCTGTTGACGGGTAAACGGGTAGGCATTGGCGTACTGATTACACCTTCACCGGATTAGCGTCATTCACTTGCAAGTAAAGAACAAGGGTTCAGCTTTCAAAGCTTGAATCACTTCTTATGGTATCGCAGAGCGCAGATTTCATCACCCTTGGCGATGCATTTCGGAAGGTCAAGCACGCTGTCGTAGCGCTCGCCTATCCCGTGGTCTCCGCACATGGCGATATCGCAGAGCATGGAGATTTCGTCATCCGAGCAGCCCGCCTTTTGCCACGCCTTCACCAAGGGGCAGTAGTGGAAGTCAATACTGAGTTTGTCCTCGTTGCATTCCTTAATATCCATCTCAAAGACCCATTGCGCAGCCTTTGAGAATAGGGTTTTCTTGAGACCCGTCAAGGCGTTAGTGCCGCCCTTCTTCACCAGATTAGCGCCCTGCGTCAGCCCGCAGCGCTTTACCGCCGCCGAACCGAAATCCTTTGGGTCAAGTCCGCGCTTTGAGGCCTCGTCACATAAAAGGTATAGCCATGTCGCCCTGTGTTCAAGCTGCTCGCGTATCGCTGCGATGAGCTTGTTCTTGATCCTTGCCTCGTTAACTACCTTGCTCATATCTTACCTCCCATATAGCCTTTTTGCCATTTTACCACAATCGACAATACTTGTCAGCTGTTACTTAGTATGTTAATATCAATGGACGCACATCATCAACTGCCGGTATTCCTCTATATGGTATGCCCATCTTATGATATCGCTTTCCTCATTTTGGCGAAACGAACTTGGCAACAGGAAATTCCATACAAGCTTAACCATACAAAAATAAGTTGGTTTCTTGTCGCAGGGCTGAATACAAACCAATATCTTTGTAAAATATCATAAAGGGGCTTGCATCTTTGTAAAGTCTGTGCTATGTTATTAATGAAAGCGATTGCATGAAATTGACCGAACAGGGTTGAACGCATGAGAACCGAAGCTTCGGCTGCCGTAACTACGCCCTCTTTATACAGCGTTTCGATGCAATTGCAAATGACATAATATGGTACTCACCCGAAAGGGTTAATGAAAAAAACAAAGTGAGGTGCGATATGGACACAGTATACATGATGAACGGACTTAAGGTCATAGAGCTTTCAAAGATAATCGACCCCGCCACCGAGACGAGGCGCTGCAAGCTTCATCGTTTCAACACAGGCGGAGCAATCCCCGATTTTCACACCAATTTTGATATAATGAGCCATCTTGGGACGCATTGCGAATGTCCCTATCACCACGACGAAAACTGGCCTGACGTCACGGCGCTTCCCCTAACCTCCTTCTTTGGGCGCTGTGTGTATGTCAATTTCGTTGATGCGGAGCCGTGCGAGTACGTTACGCCCGCCATGCTCGACCTGTACGGTTCAAAGGTTAGAGAAGGCGACGTTGTCATCATCGATTCACCCTTTCGCATCCCGCCTTTTACCCCGCTTACGAACTCCGATGCTGACAAGCGTCTGCGCGTGAACGGGGCTTCGGCGGAGTGGTTTGTTCAGCATAAGGTCAAGTGTGTTGGCTTTGGCGACGGCGTGTCCATCGAAAGCACCAATGACGATGTAAAGCCCTTCCACGACGTTTGCATGGCAAAGAATATTCTCTTTATTGAGGTGCTGAAGAACCTTGAGCAGCTCACAAGGGACGTCTTCTTCATCAGCTATTCTCCCTTGCCCATCAAGGGCTTGGATTCAAGCCCCGTCAGAGCCTATGCCATCGAGGGCCTGGCTGAGTTTTGCGAGTAAGTGTACTTGGGCGGTTTCAAGACAAACGAGAGGCGAACGCTCGAGGCAGCTTGCCTAAACCAAGTGTCGGCTGCTTGCGTCAACAGAGCGTGCGAGTTCCGGGTACGAAGCCCGGCAGATAAAAAGAGCGGAGTCAATAATGAGCTGCGGCAAAGACAATTTGCCGCAGCCCATGTTGGCTTAAAAATGTCAGTTATACAGTATCAGGGCGATTAGCTCAAGGGGGATGGCGCCGGTGTTGAGTATGCCGTGACAGGTTCCGTCGGGGGTAAAGGTGACGTCACCTGCGGACACAGGGACTATCGTTCCGTTGTCGTTGAACTCGCCGCTTCCGCTGTATATGTAGTAGGTCTCGCTTTCGCCCTTGTGAATGTGATAGCCTATGCCGCATCCCGGCTGAAGCGTCGTGTGGGCGAATACGCGTCCCTTGCCGTTCATCTCAGCGTCGCACTCTACAAGCGATCTTACGAGTATGCTGCCCGGTGCGTTGAACTTATGCTCGAAGACCTCGCTCTTGACATTCTCACTCTTTCTAACCATGACAACCTCCTGATTGTGCAATCGTTTTCATAATGATTTTACACCATCGTTTACCTGGTTGTCAAGCATTACTGCATACGCTTTATCGTGAAATTGCTGAAATCTTGCTTGACTTGCATGGTTGAATACGAGTATAATGAAATTAATATATTTGAGGGGTATACTTGATGACCATCTATGATATTGCAAAAGAAGCGGGAGTGTCCGCGAGTACCGTTTCACGAGTTATCAACAAAAAAGGTAATGTTAAGTCCGCCACCAGAGCCAAGGTCGAAACTCTGTTAAAGCGGTATCACTATGCACCCGACGCGGGCGCAAGGGCTCTTGTGAGCGGCGCAAGCAAGACGGTGGGCATACTGATTTCCGATATTCGTACTATGCACCACACCGATGGTATACACTACCTTGAAGGAGAGCTTGCCAAACTCGGCTACTGCTGCATAATCATGAATACAGGCAGCTCAGAAAAGAGCAAGGCCGAATACATCAAGAAGCTTTCGGCACGGCGTGTTGAGGGAACTGTGCTTATTGGTTCAACCTTCCAAACAGACCTTGTCAAGCGCACCATCGAAGAATACATGAACAATATTCCCGTGGTAATTTTGAACGGAGCGCTCGACTTGCCCAACGTTTACGGCATAATCGCGGACGAACGCGGCGGAGTCAGAAACCTTGTGAACCTCATGGCAGAGCGCGGCAAGAAGCACATTGCTTTTGTAAATGGCAGAGCTACGCCGAGCAACACCTTCAAGCAAGAGGGCTATGAGGACGGTATGCGCCTGTATCTTCCCGATACCGAATGTATAGCCATCTCCGGCGGCCCCGATATGGATGACGCCAAGGCAGCTACGACGGCGCTTTTGACCCAACATCCAAAGATTGACGGAATAATTTACGCCGTGGATCTGCTTGCTGTGGGCGGGCTTGAAGCCCTTCGCGAGAAAAAGCTTCGCGTACCTGAGGACGTAGCCGTGGCGGGCGTAGACAACTCCGCGTACTCAAGGATATGCCAACCCAAGCTCACGAGCCTTGACAATAAGCTGTTGGATCTGTCCATAGCGGTTGCGCAAACGCTCATCTCGGCGCTTGAGGGCAAGTATGTTACGCAGCGCATCATGATATTCTCATCGATAGTCGAGCGCGAAACGACATAGCAGAGTTCTCCCACGCCCCTTCACGCCCAATGCGGAATAATAGAAGTGGCGGCAGTGCAAGATCCTGCGATAGGCTCAGGATGGCTTTATAAAAGCGCTTTTGTTTCCCGCATTTAATATGAACATCCTCATAACAGGTGAATAAGTGCTCAAGCAGCGCGAACCTCAGTCTTTCGGGGTCGCGCTTTTATTGTGCTTGCATTATTGTGCTTCGACAGACAGTAGGTTGTGGCGGGAATCACATAAGGGGAGCGTACCTTTTCCCCACAAGCTTGTTTCAAGATCCTTCGGCTGCCGCAATAGGATGACAAGGAAGTCATAGCCACTCTATAAGCTTATTTGGTATTCGCAATTGTACCTCGCTGTCATCCTGAGCTTTGCGAAGGATCTTGCCGCCAACATAACAGTCAAAAGGCGCTCCCACAGCAACCATGTCTAATAATTATGGGTATTCCGCGGGGGTGCGCACCTCTTCCCCACAAGTTTGTTTCAAGATCCTTCGGCTGCCGCCTCAGGACGACAGCGGGGGTTGGTTGGCGGAACATATTGAGACGCAGCAGCGGGGGTTGGTTGGCGAAGCATATTTGGATGACAAAGGGAGCATTGGCGGAGCAGGGGATACACCCTTACAATAAAGGAACGGGCAAAGCGGTTGCCCGTTCCTTCGCCCGTTCACTTATTGTTGTTGACGTTTGCCTGCTTTTAGATTAGCCCTCGTTCAGCTCATAGAGCTTGAAGGTGGAGCCTGTTCTGGAGTAGGTGAGGTACTTGGATGAGCTGTAACCAAGGTAGTAGTAGCTGTCGCCCGTCCAATTCGTGTTCCTCAGCTTGCCGGAGCTGTATGTCCACACAGCATAGCTGCCCGCCGAGGTCGTGTAGGTCGGATATCCGCCGCTGTCATACGCAAGGTAGCCCTTGGTCGCGTTGTAGAATCTCCAACCCGTTCCGCTCGCGCTCGCCGTGAACAGGAACGCCTGCTCGTCTGAGCCGTAGGTCGTCGTAATCATGTCGATGTCATAGCCCGTGCCATTCGCGGTGATGCTCGCGGTCGCCATCCTCGGATAGCGGCTTGAGCTTGTGTTGTACAGCGTGGTTGTGACAGCGTAGTTAGTGCTTCCGCTCGTGTAGACCAACAGGTACTTCTTGCCCGCCGTGATGGAGGTGACAAGGTTGTACTCGGCTCCGGACGGAGCTGTCGTCGGTTCTGCCGTGGGCGCTGCCGTCGGCTCTGCGGTAGGCGTTACAGTGCCGCCCTCGTTCAGCTCGTACAGGACGAAGCTGACCGCAGTCTTGGAGTAGGTGAAGTACTTGCTTGACGTGTTGAATCCAAGGTATACATAGCTGTCATAGCTGTAATCCGTGTTCTTCAGCGAACCGGCGCTGTAAGTCCACTCGATAAGTCCGCTCGACGCGAACACCGGGTAGCCGGAGCTATTGAACGCAAGGTATCCTGCGGACGAGTTGTTGAACGTCCAGCCGCTGCTGCTGTTGCCGCCCGCCGTGAGCCTGTAGCTCGCGTCGTCGCCGGAGCTGAGAGCGATATCATAGCCCGTGCCATTGGCCGTTACGGTCGCCGCAACCGCCTGCGGATACTTGCCGCTGCTGTAATAATTGGTGGTCATGACATAGGTCGTGCCGCTGTAATTGTACGCAATTAGGTACTGCTTGCCGGCCGTGACAGCGGTGACAAGGCTGTACTCACCACCGGCGGCGGCGGTAGGCTCAGCCGTCGGAGCTTCCGTCACAACAGGCGTCGGTGTTGCGGTTACAACAGGCGTCGGTGTTGCGGTTACAACAGGCGTCGGAGTTGCGGTCACAACGGGCGTCGGTGTTGCGGTAACAACGGGCGTCGGTGTTGCGGTTACAACAGGCGTCGGAGTTGCGGTTACAACGGGCGTCGGTGTTGCGGTCGGGGTTACTACGGTACCGCCCATGGTGATACCGACGTACTTAAGGCTGGAGCTTGCGCCTGAAGGCGGGGTGTACAGATTGTTCACGGGCTTTACGACTATGAAGCCGCCGCCATAGATTGTGGTGGACGTGCCTGTGAAGATAACCCTGCCGAGCAGATCGTAGATATCCGCCACGTTCTGGTAGTTGGCCGCATTGTAGCCGCTTTGCATGGTGAAGCTGTACAGACCGTTATAGTTGACATGGTCGTTGGCTACCATTGCAGTGGCGAAGTTCTTGGTGAAGTCGGAGATTGTCATGCCCATTGCATTAGCAAGAGCCGTGGTCTCGGCCGTGCCGCTTGCAACCGCGTCAATGACAGTCTTGAATACGCCGTTGCCGTTGGAGGCATGGCTGCACATATACTGGCTCATCAACATCACGATAGCGTATCTTGCGTAGATATCGTCTCCGTTGTTGTCCCATGTGAAGGTGGAACCGCCCGTGTGCAGGTTGTACGCTGAATTGTAAGCATACTCCTTCACAGGATCGGTGTAGCTTGAGTAGGACGCACCGTTCCAGGAACGGATTCTGCTGAACAGGCCGCTGCCGGGATAGCAGATTTCCTCTGCCGCGCCGGAGAAGCTTTCATTCAGCCAAGTATCCATGCCGCTCGTCTCGGAATAGTTGATGAGGTGCTGGAACTCGTGAACCATGGTGCCGTAGCAGTCCTCAAGGTCGATGTAGGTCGTACCTGCGGTGTTGGTGTACTGTATGCCCGGCATCGTGTCGATGTGAATCATCGGCGCTGAGTTGTAGGAGAAGTCGCCGCTCCAGAAGTAGCCCGCGACATAGCCCTGACCCGGTTCCCAACCGTCGTCGATGTTGTAGAACATCAGGTTGACCTTGCCGTTGCTCTGAGAGTCACGGAAGTCGCCGAAGGAGCTGTTCATCAGGTCATACTTGGAGTCGAACTCCGCCGCCACGGTCGCGGCAAACGAGGTGTCGATGCCGTCCAAGGGGTAGTATGCCGAGTTGGTCGGCGTCCAGATGTAGCAATGCGAACCGACCGCCAACACCTTGAAGGTGATGCTGCTGCCGCCGGGGCTGTAATTGCTTATGGTGTAGCTCTTGGTGTCGCCTACGCTGTAAGTGGCGCGGGTGGCATTAATCGTGCCGTTGTCCTCCGCGTAGGGCATGATGGAGTCAACATCGATTATCCAAGGACGATCGAGGTTGGCCGGCGTGCGGGTCTGCTGAGACGCTTCGATGGTCGTTTCAATGAGACCTGTCATGGTGCCGGTGGAATAGCCGCTCGAGGTGGAGGTTCCGCCGTTGTAGATAACGACATAGTCGCCGGTGTAGCCGTCGGAGCCGTCGGTATCAATGGTGACGCCTTCGCCCGTGCTCGTGGTCGGCGCTGTCGTCGCGGTGGGAGCCGTGGTCGGCGCGGTAGTCACAACGGGCGTCGGGGTTGTGGTCGTGCTGCCGTCCACCTTCTCATAGAAGGTGAAGTTGACGGCCGAGGACGAGTACTTGAGGTAGCTCGTGCCGCTTACGCCAAGGTAGATGAAGTTGTCAGCACTGTAATCGGTGTTCCTCATGGAACCGTAGGAGCCTACCGTCCACTCGGTAAGACCGCTTGAAACGTAGGTCGGATATCCGCTGCTGTCGAACGCAAGGTAGCCCTTGGTCGCATTGTAGAAGGTATATCCGCTGCTGCTGTTGCCGCCCGCCGTGAAGCGGAACGCGGACAGATTTGAGCCGTAAGTCGTGTTGGTCAGGGTCAGGTAGGTATAGCCGTCGCTGCCCGTTGACACGCTTGCCGCCGCCAAGTAGGGGTAACGGCTGTTGCTCGTGGACTGATATGTCGTGGTGGGAACATATGCCGTGGAACCGCTTACATAGGCGATAATATATTCCTTACCCGCGGTAATCGTGGAGGTCTGGATATATGCGTCGCTGCCCGAGGGAGCTGTGGTAGCGGTTGCAACCGGCGTAGCCGTCGCGGTAGGCGCAACAGTCGGGGTCGCGGTAGGCGTCGTGCCGCCAGCGGTCGGGAGTACCCAGTCGGAGTATACCGTCTGTACGGAGTCGGGGTTGGACGGATACGAATCACTGTCGGAGCGCACTACGGGGTAGGCGTTCGGGTCGGTGTATGTATCGTAGTTGCCGTGAGCCGACTTCATGGCGGCGATTGAAGATGCGACTGTCTTGCCGTTCTTCATGTTTGTCCAGAAGGTCGCTTCAAAAGCGTAGTCGCCCGTGAAGGAGACGGACTGAGAATAGCCGTAGACTACCTCCGCGCCGTTGTTGTACAGCGGGTCGCACAGGCCGTTAGTCATCATGCCTTCGCAGATAGCCATCCAGAAGATGCTGCCCGGGAACGTGCCCGACGACTTGTTGACCATCAGCGTGCCGTCGATGCCGTACTGACTGCTGCCCAGTGAATACGCATGGTAGCCGCTCGAGCTTGACAGGTCGGAGCTTGTAAGACCCGTGGACGAACGTATGCACAGGTACGAGGTGTTGTTGTAGCTGCACCCGTGGCTGTCGAAGATAACAATGCCGTTCGAGGCCAGCGCGTTGCCGATTGAGGTCGCCGTAGCGTTCGTGCCCGAAAGCAGGGTGTAGGTGCCGCCCGTGTAGGAAGCAATGGACTGAGCCTCTGTCTTGTACTGATCCGTGAAGCTTGAGTCAGAGCCATAGTACGGCCCTACCAACAATACGTTGGTGTTCGAAGCCGTCTGCGTCCTTGAGTTGCTGAAAATGACGGTTTCGTTCACGGACGCCGCTTCGTCGCTGCCCGCATTGTACATACGCAGTCTGTAATTGTATGCGCAGTTTGAGCCCAACAGCGTAGTGAAGGTGAAGCCCTCCTCGTCATCGGTTATGGTACGTCTTGCGACAAGGCTGCAATCCTTCGCGGCCTCTTTGACCGCCGCGATAACGCCTTCCCTGTCGAGCCCTTGCGCCAAAGCTTCCGCCTCGGCCGCGTCAAGGACTTCCCACATGTTTTCCAGTTGGTTGAATACTCTGACTTCTATGTCGATATCAACGCTCAACGCAAGCGCGGATGACGACAGCGAGAACAGCAAAGCCAGAACAAGCACAACTGCCAAAAGGGTACGTGTCTTCTTCATGTTAACCTCCTGATGATAATTACCGTAGTTCCCCCTACGATATGGAAAAATAATACAACATTAGTCTTAAGTTAGCCTGAAATATGCGAGAAAGTTTTGCACTTTTTTAGTAAATTTTTGATGTGCATATCCTATCATTTTTATGAATGGCATTGGGCGCGGCTTCCCGCGCATACGCTCTTTTGCCACGCATATCGCGATGTAGTCTCTTGATGGGAATGGGCTGCATACACTCATCAGTTCTATGTCAATTCGGTGTAAAGACGGGCGAATATGCGGTGAATCGTCTATCCTAAGCGTGAATTGCTTATAACGAATTCCTATTGTCGGAAAAGCTGTGTCAAGTTTATATGCGCATGTTTATACCATGCTTTGTTTCATCCCGCAACAATTGCGGCAGCGGCGTCCCCTATCGGAACAACTTTTTTTGTGAGTTCACGGTTATTGGGACGTTTTTGTCTCACCCTAAGCAGTCAAAGCTATATGTCCCGCCTGCGAATTCGGCTTTCTGTGAGGAGTGGAGCAAACGAAAATCCGCGAAGCCTTCGCTCAAAGCGGAATGCAGCTCACCAAAGCGTGTGCTGTAAACGCTGTAAAGCTTGCTTACCGCCTTGGAGAACAGCATGATAGTATCCGCGTCGAAGCCGCCCGCCCATGAGCATCTGTCGCCTTCCGACAGTCCGAAGTACTTGAACCCGCCGCCCAAGTCAAAGGTAGGGTCGCAATAGTACAGCTCATCGTCTATGCTTGCAAGCGTCCATTCGTGGAACGAATCGGGCGCGTTGCCGTTGACCGTCACGCTCTCTATCCCGATCTGGGTGTACAGAAAGGCCAGCGCCTCGGCATAGGCGGTGCATATCCCGCTGTGGCAGGCTATCGCGGTGAAGCCTGAGCTTGGAAGGCGGCTCTCCTCCGCTGTCACTTCTTTCTTATTGTAATAGTCATAGTCGTACGCCGAGTTCATGGTCAAGCCGTTATAGAGTATCATAGCCTTGGCCGTCTCGCAGTCCCTCTCGTCGATGCGGGCCATCATAGCGTAAACCTCGGTCTCGAACGCCGTGAGCCTTTCCCTTGCGCCGTCCTGATAGCTCCAGCTTACCGTCCCGTTGTCGTATGCGGTCATGGTATCGAAGTCGGTCAGCGCATAAAACGGCGGACACATGACGTCAACCGCGTACATGAGCTTATTTAGGTAGAGATAGCTGTCCTGATCGGGCGTTATCATGGCCTCGGTTTCCCAATTCAGGAAGGCGTCAATCACGACCTTAGCGTCCTCCACCGTATGCTCGCCAACAAAGTCGCACAGGAGCTGAGTGCTTCTGTGGTAGTCAAGGGTGTAGGACAAGGGGGTTTGCACAACGGAATCATCGAGAGTTTCGTGAAGCGGAAGGTCTGCTTCCACAACCTCCAGCGACCAAGTTTCGTTGACAAATATGGTAATGCCGCATTGACCTATGGCGGCGCCCTCGTCCTTGCAAACAAATATAAGCTCCGACGTCGCGCAGTCGCCTGTGGCCTCTATGCGAAACGCCGTGCAGCCCTCGCACAGCCCTGCCTGCTCCGTGACCTTCAGCCCCTCGTTTGCGCCCTCGGCCACGCTCCATACGCCCTGCTCATCGGACAGATAGACCATGATATAGTCGCCGCTTTGTGACAGCTCATACCAACCGTCCGCCGTGAACTGTACAAGCTGCGTCGGAGAGGGGGTGGGCGCCGCGCTCACTATTGCGATGGAAGTCTGTTCAGGCTCGAGCGTGGGTTCAGGCTCGCCCTTGCCGGTCTTGCAGCCGGACAAGAGCAACGCCGCCGTTATCAATATGCTTGCCAGCTTTATCAGGGTTTTATAGACTTGCTTTTTAGGCATAACAATCATCTCCTCATCACGGCGGGCGTGACCCCGCCTTGCCGCTCGATGCTTATTGTAGCACCATGCCGAGCTTCAGTCAACGATTACCTTTGTGAGAGCGGGGGTTGCGCGGGGGAGCGGGGGTTGACTGCTATGCTTTCGGCAAGATCCTTCGCAAAGCTCAGGATGACAACGGGGGTGGGGTGGCGGCGCAATCATGTTATAGGGTGAATGCTTTGGCGACAAACCCCCTTTGTCATCCCGAGAAACAAGGAGGCGCTGTCACGGAGGCAGGAAGAAGATTTCTTTGTATAAGCCCTTGCAATTTGTTGCGGAATGTGATAGTATCATTGCAACGACCTGACGTCGAAACCACAAGCTTGAAACGGAAGATACGGCAAACGACATACAGACACAGCGGGAGGCTCTTTTTACATGAGCGCGCCGCTTTGGAGTTGTTTATCACCGCGTCTTTCGATGCGGTTTTTTATATGCCGCGGAAAGGACAGCATGGAAACAAGAGTTGCTACTGTCGGAATTATTGTCGAGGACGCGGCCTCTGTCGAGCCGCTTAACGGCATACTCCACGATTACGGCAAATACATCATCGGCAGGATGGGCATACCCTACCGCGACAAGAGCATCAACGTCATCTGCATCGCCATGGACGCGCCGCAGGACGAAATCAGCGCCATGTCCGGCAAGATTGGCCGCCTTACGGGTATCAGCGCCAAGACCGCTTACTCCAACATGGTCTTTCATGATGAGTAAAAAACGTTCGGGCGCGTTGTCGCCGCTGCAAATCATCATACTGATACTGCTCCCGCTTGTACTTGGCTTCTTCGCGCTGTGCATAGGGCGTGTTTCCGTGTCGCCGCTTGAGGTCTTTAGCTCAATCGCCGCCAAGCTTGGAGCTAATGTCTCGCTCTCATCGCAGGCGGAGCGCGTCCTGTGGACCATGCGCCTTCCGCGCATACTGCTTGCGGCTCTTGTGGGCGCGGGGCTGTCCGTCGCGGGCTGCTCCTTCCAAAGCCTGTTCTCGAACCCCCTTGCCACTCCCGATACGCTCGGCGTGGCAAGCGGAGCAAGCTTCGGGGCGGCTCTTGGCATACTCTTTGGCTTCAGTCTCATAGGAATACAGCTCGCCGCCTTGGGCTTCGGTATCGCGGCGGTGCTGCTGACCTTCCTCGCAGGCTCGGGCCGTGGACGCGGGGTGAACTCCTATGTGCTTTCGGGCATAATGATAGGGTCGCTGTTCACAGCGCTCGTCTCGCTCGTCAAGTATACCGCCGACACCGAATCACAGCTTCCCTCCATAGTGTACTGGCTTATGGGCAGTTTGAACGGTAAGGGCTGGCAGACGCTTTTGATAGGCGCGCCGCCAATAATCGCTTCCCTTATCGTTCTCTTTTTGCTGCGCTGGCGGCTGAATATACTCCCCCTCTCCGACGATGAGGCCAAGTCCACAGGCGTGAACGTCAACGCCCTGCGCATCGTGGTTGTGCTGTGCTCCACCGCCATGACCGCCTCCTGCGTGTCCATGTGCGGGCAGGTCGGCTGGGTGGGGCTGTTGGCCCCGCACATCTGCCGTATGCGCTACGGCGACAACCATCTTTCCCTCATCCCCGCCTCCATGTCCGTGGGCGCGTGCTTTATGATAATCGTTGACACCATAGCAAGGAGCGTTTCGGCGGCGGAGATTCCCGTGTCAATACTGACCGCCATAGTGGGCGCGCCCTTCTTTATCCTGCTTATGCGCAAGACGGGAGGCGGCAGACTATGAGCTTCATCATTGAAAACGGCTGCTTCTCCTACAAAGGCTCGGAACACAGGCTGCTGCAAAGCATCAACCTTTCGGCGGAGGGCGGCGACCTCGTGGCGATACTCGGCCCCAATGGTTCGGGCAAGACCACACTTCTGCGCTGCGCCATGGGCTTTCTAAGGTGGAGCTCGGGCGCGTCCCTCCTAAACGGCAGGGATATCAAGACTATCTCCACCAAGGAGCTTTGGCGCAATGTCGCCTACGTGCCGCAGGCGCGTTCAATCGTTACCGCATACACCGTGCGGGAGATGATTTTACTCGGCCGCAGCAGTCGAATCGGAGTGTTCGCACAGCCTCGGCTCTTGGATATGCGCAAGGCGGATGAGGTCATGGACAGGCTTGGCATCACGAAGCTGAAGGATAAGCGCTGCAACGCGATAAGCGGCGGCGAGCTGCAAATGGCGTTGATTGCCCGCGCACTTGCGGCGGAGCCTGAGCTTTTAATTCTGGATGAGCCTGAATCCAACCTGGACTTTAGGAATCAGCTCCTTGTGATGGACACGATGTCCGAGATTGCCGCCGAGGGGCTTACCTGCATATTCAATACGCACTACCCCGCCCACGCCATGCGCAGAGCCAACAAAGCCCTGCTGTTGACGAACGACGGCAGAAACCTTTTCGGCAGCGTTGAGTCGGTTGTGACCGAAGCGAACATCGAACGGGCGTTCGGGGTTAAGGCAGTGATAAGCGAGATTGAGACTCCCGTCAACGTCACCCGTGATGTTATCCCGGTGATGGTCAGCAAAGCGGAGGGCGAGCTTGGCCATGAGAGCGCAAACGACAGACCCTGCCTTGCCACCGTCTCCATCATTACGCACGGTCAGGAGCAGGGCGGCAGAATCAACGCCCTGCTGCATGAGTACAACTCATATCTTATCGGGCGCATGGGTATGCCGTACAGAAAGTGGGGCGTGAACATCATCAACGTCAACGTAGACGCGCCCGAAAGCGTGGTCAGAGAGCTGACACAAAAGCTCGGCGTCCTGCCGTCCGTTAGCGTCAAGGCGACCTTCGCCATGGAACGCCCGACAGACGGAAGCGGCAAACCGGATGAGGACATCGGAGGAACAGTATGAACAACACAGGACTTATTGACAAGCTGAAAGCGGAAACGCGGCTTACTAAGTCGGAGTGGGAGCAGCTCATTTCAAGCTTTACCGACGCCGACCGCAAGTACGCCGCAGACCTTGCGCAAGGCGTCGCCGTGTCGCGCTTCGGCAAACGGATATACTTTCGCGGGATAGTCGAATTCTCCAACTACTGCAAGTGCGACTGTCTCTACTGCGGCATACGCCGCGGCAACCATGACGCCGCGCGCTACCGCCTTGAAAGGGACGAGATACTGTCCTGCTGCGAGAGCGGCTATGAGGCAGGCTTTCGCACCTTCGTGCTGCAAAGCGGCGAGGACCCGTGGTACAGCGATGAGCGCATGGCCGAGATAGTTACCGCCATACGCCAAGGCTACCCCGACTGCGCGATTACGCTTTCCATAGGCGAACGCTCTATTGAGAGCTACAAGCTGCTCTTTGACGCGGGCGCGAACCGCTATCTGCTGCGCCACGAGAGCGCGAACCCCGAACATTACGCGAAGCTACATCCAAGCGGACAGAGCTTTGAAAACCGTATGCGCTGCCTTGACAATCTGAAGGCGATAGGCTATCAGACGGGCTGCGGCATGATGATAGGCTCGCCCTATCAGACCCCCTCCGACCTTGCCTTGGATATGCTGTTCATGCGCGATTTCAAGCCTGAGATGATAGGCACCGGGCCGTTCATACCGCATGGCAAGACCCCCTTTGCCGCCTTCCCCGCGGGAAGCGTGGATTTGACGCTGCTGCTTTTGAGCCTGTGCCGCATTATGCTGCCCGATGTGCTGTTGCCCGCGACCACCGCGCTTGGCACGGTGAGCAGCGACGGCAGACAAAGGGGCGTGCTTTCGGGCGCGAACGTCATTATGCCCAACCTCTCCCCCGTCATTGACCGTAAAAAATATATGCTCTACGACAACAAGGCGATAACGGGCGACGACGCGGCGGAGAGCCTGAACGTCCTTGGACGGCACATGCGTGAAATTGGCTATGAGCTGACCGTGGCAAGGGGCGACTTCACCAAGAAAGACGACTGACAAGCCCCTGCCCCGGAGCAAAGCTTCTTGGCATGGGATGACAGCAACAGACAAACGCGGGACGAAGCTCCCACATTAAAAACGGAATTGATGAAAGGAATGAATTTATGATACAGTTTGCGGTCTACGGCAAGGGGGGCATAGGCAAGTCCACCACCGTTTCCAACATCTCCGCCGCCTTAGCGGACGCGGGGCTGAAGGTCATGCAGATAGGCTGCGACCCGAAAGCGGACTCTACATCATCCCTGCTTGGCGGGCGCAGGGCCGTGACCGTCATCGACCTTATCCAAGACAGAGGCAGGGACAGCATTGAGCTTGAAGATATGGTAAACATCGGCTACGGCGGCGTGGTCTGCGTTGAGGCGGGCGGCCCCACGCCCGGGCTTGGCTGCGCGGGCAGAGCCATTACCGCGGCTTTGGAGCTGCTGCACGACAAGGGTGCGTATGAAAAGTTAGCTCCCGACGTCATAATCTACGATGTGTTAGGCGATGTTGTGTGCGGGGGCTTCTCCGTACCCATGCGCAAGGGCTACGCGGGTACGGTGTTCATCGTCACCTCTGGCGAGAATATGTCCATACACGCCGCCGCCAACATCGCCGTCGCCGTAGAGAACTTCAAGAATCGCGGCTATGCGCGCTTGGGCGGCATTATCCTCAACCGCCGCAACGTCAAGAACGAGCAGGAGAAGGTTTTAGAGCTTGCGAACGACGTCTCGACCGTTCTTGTTGGCACGCTTGACAGAAGCGAGGTCGTTCAGGACGCCGAGGAGTTGGGCAAAACCGTAATCGAGGCTTTCCCGAAAAGCGATATGGCGGAGCAGTACCGCGGACTTATGCGCTCCGTCATGAAGGCTTGTGAAAGCGAGGTGGATTGACGCCATGCTGAAACGCTTGGGCGAAAAGCCCGACCTTACCCAAACCACCGTGTCCGTGGGCGAGGCGTCCTACCCCGCCCCCTTCGAGACGGGCTTGGAGTATGCCGCGCCCGCAAGGGGCGTATGGAACATAGTCCACACGGGTATGCTTGTACCCGAATCCCATGAGATTTTCATCTGCGCCGCCGGCTGCCTTAGAGGTGTGGTGCTGACCGCCGCCGAGATGGGCGCGGCGGAACGCTTCTCCACCGTCGCCATACGCGAGAACAACGTGCTTGACGGCGACATGGAGGAGCTGATGATTGAGGGCGTGACCGACATACTCAACAAGCTTCAAAGGACGCCCCGCGCCGTACTTGTGTACACAAGCTGCATACATCACTTCATGTCCTGCGACGTCACACGCTGCTACGCGGAGCTTAGGCGGCGTTTCCCCAATGTGGATTTCACCGACTGCTACATGGATCCCATCATGCGAAAGAGCGGCCTCACCCCCGATCAGACCATGCGAAGCAGACTTTACAGCCTGCTAAAGCCCGCCCCCGTGGACGGCATGAGCGTCAATATCATCGGAAGCGACCTGCAAACCTACCCCGACTGCGAGCTTGTACAGATGGTTCAACAGTCGGGCCGCACCCTGAGGGAGATTACCGCCTGCAAAAGCTACGACGAGTATCAGCTTATGGCGACTTCGTATCTGAATATCGCCATGTACCCCGCCGCGAAGGCGGGCTGCGAGGCGCTCTGTGAAAGGCTTGCCCATAGATGCCTGTACCTGCCCTTCATCCCCGACTATGACGACATCGACCGCGAGCTTGAGCTTTTGGCCGCGGCGCTTGAGACGAACCCGCCCGACGCTTCCGCCCTTCGCGCCTTAGCGGACGAGTCCTTGTTCAAAGCGCGAGCCATCGTAGGCGACGCCCCTGTCGCCATCGACTACACCGCGCTGTCACACCCGATGGAGCTTGCGCGGCTGCTGATAAATCATGGGTTCAACGTTACCGACCTGTTCTTGGACTCGATAAGCACCGCCGACAGGGACGCCTTTTTGTGGCTCAAGCGGAATTACCCGTCCCTGCGTCTGCACCCCACGATACACCCCGAAATGCGCGTATACCCGCGAGATGAGCGCAACACCCTTGCCATCGGGCAGAAGGCGGCGTACTTCTGCGGAACCTGTCGCTTTGTCAACATAGTGGAGGACGGCGGACTTCACGGCTACATGGGCATAATCCGTCTTGCGGAGCTTATCACGGACGCCTTTGAAAACCCCAAGGACGCGAAGATTGAGATTCAGCCCAAGGGCTTGGGCTGCGCGGGAGGCTGCTGCCTATGAAACAGACCTCAAGGATAATCTCCACCTATGCCGCCGACATTTCGGGCGTGCCCTCCGCCCTGTTCGAGCTTGGCGGAATGACCGTCATGCACGACGCCTCAGGCTGCAACTCCACCTACAACACCCACGATGAGCCGCGCTGGTACGACCATGACAGTATGGTGTTTCTGTCGGGAATGACCGAGATGGACGCCATCATGGGCGGCGACGACAAGCTTATACATGACGTGTGCGCGGCGGCAAACGAGCTGCACCCCAGGTTCATCGCCATAGCGGGAACTCCGATACCCATGATGATAGGCACGGACTTCGACGCCGTGGCGCGGGTAATCGAGGAGCGTACGGGCATACCCTGCCTTGGCCTAAAGACCAACAGTATGCACTCCTACCTTTCGGGCGCAGGCATGGCGTTTACCGCCTATGCAAAGCGCTTTGTCGATCGCACCCTTTCCCGCCAAGCGGGTTCGGGCAGGGTCAACGTCTTGGGGCTGACGCCCTTGGACTTTTCGGTGAACGGAAGCAATGAAAGCATACGTCAGCTGCTCCAAAGAGGCGGTCTTACGCCCCTCTCCTCTTGGGCGATGGGAAGCTCCCCTGACGAGCTTGCGCGTTCGGGACTTGCCGATGTAAACCTTGTCGTGTCCTATGCGGGGCTGTCCGCCGCAAAGTACCTTAAGCGCACCTTTGGCGCTCCTTATGTCGTCGGAGTTCCGATAGGCAAGGAGTTCTCGGGTGTGCTGATAAACGCCCTGCATAAAGCCTCAAAGACGGGCGAATGCTCCGCGCCCTGCGCCCTGCGCCGCGCAGATGGTGCGGCTCCCCAAATAAGCATAGTGGGCGAAAGCGTGTACTCCGGCTCATTGGCGGCGGCAATCGAGGCGCAGACAGGGCTGTCGTGCAGGGTAATCTGTCCGCTTGAGACCGAAAAAGCCCTCATGGGCTTTGGCGATTGCCTTGCGTCTGACGAGGACGAGCTTATCCCCCTGCTTTACTCCGGCATAGTGGTCGCCGACCCCCTCTACAAGCCGATATGCGGCGGTCTGACACGCTTTTATGAGCTGCCGAGCGAAGCGTTCTCCGGACGAATATACAGAAAAAGCATACCAAACCTTATAGGCAAAAGATTATAGAAAAGGAAGGATATTACTTATGAAAAGAACTGTCTGCATCATCCTGTGCGCCATGATTGCGCTCTCCATCTTGGGCTGCTCTGCCGCCCCCGAAGCGGAGGATACCATTACGATAATTGACCATGCCGATTATGAGGTCACAGTCCCCGTCAACATAGAGCGTATCGCCGTTTGCGGCATATACCCCCTGCCGAGCGTGCTGACCGTGTTCTTCAACTCCGCCGAGAAGATAGTGGCCATGCCCGCCGTGAGCATGGCGGCCGCCAAGAGCGGTCTTTTGAGCGAGCTGTACCCCGAGATACTCAACGCCGAGACCGAGTGCGTGTCCGGCGACACGGTGAATACCGAGGAGCTTTTGCTGCTTGACCCCGACGTGGTGTTTTACAGCTCCTCAGATACCGCCGTGGGCGAGGCTCTGCGCTCCGCAGGCTTTGCCGCCGTGGGCATTTCGGCCAACAAGTGGGGCTATAACTGCATAGAAACCCTGAACAACTGGATCGCCCTTTTGAGCCAAATGTTCCCCGCGAACGACAAGGCGGAGCTTGTCAAGACACGCTCCAACGAGATATACGAGCTGGTGCAGTCAAGGGTCGCTAATATTGACGAATCGGAAAGGGCGAACATCTTTGTACTGTTCCAGTACAGCGAAACCACAATGCTGACCTCGGGCAAGAACTTCTTCGGTCAATGGTGGTGCGACGCGATAGGCGCGAACAACGTTGGTGTGGAGCTTGAGAACGACAACTCCGTGGCCGTCAACTTGGAGCAGGTGTACGCGTGGAACCCCGATGTGATACTTGTTACCAACTTCACCAAGGCTCAACCCGCGGATATCATCAACAGCGCCATAGGCACGGACGACTGGAGCGGTATTGCCGCGGTGGAAAACGGGCGCGTGTACAAGATGCCCCTTGGAATGTACCGCAGCTACACCCCCGGCGCGGACACCCCGATTACCCTGCTGTGGCTTGCAAAGACCGTCTACCCCGAACTGTTCGGCGACATTGACGTTGCCGCCGAAGCCAAGGCGTACTATCTGGAGCTGTTCGGCATTGAACTGACAGACGAGCAGGTTATGTCCATCTTCGCGCCCGTGTCCGACGCCGCGAACGGCTTTTAACTGGAGGCGCTATGGGACTGAACGACACGCCTTCGGGCGAAAGACTGCACATAGGCTTCTTCGGCCGCCGCAACGCCGGTAAGTCCAGCCTTGTCAACGCCGTGACCGGACAAAGCCTTGCGATAGTGTCCGACACCAAGGGCACGACCACCGACCCCGTGTTCAAATCCATGGAGCTTCTGCCCCTTGGCCCCGTGGTGATAATCGACACTCCGGGCTTTGACGACGAGGGCGAGCTTGGCGGACTTCGCGTTAAAAAAGCCAAGCAGGTGCTGAACAAAACCGATATTGCCGTACTTGTCGCCGACGCCTCCTTAGGGCTTTTTGACGTTGACAGAGAGCTTATTCGGCTCTTTATCGACAAGGGCATAAGCTACGTTGTCGTGATGAATAAGTCCGACCTTGCGCCCAATCATCCCGCTCCCGATAAAGATACGCTCTATTGCAGCGCACTCAAAGGCGAGGGCATATTCGAGCTGAAGGAGCGTTTGGCGCACCTTGTACCCGCGCAGGACGAAAGCAAGAGACTTGTGGGCGACCTTATAAAGGCGGGCGACACCGTGGTTTTAGTAATCCCGATTGACTCCGCCGCCCCCAAGGGCAGGCTGATACTCCCGCAGCAGCAGGTCATACGCGATGTGCTGGAGGCGGACGGCATAGCCGCCGCCGTCAAGGAGGACAGGCTGAAGGAGGCTCTTTCAGGGCTAAAGACCCCGCCCGCCATGGTGATAACCGACAGTCAGGCGTTCCGCCGCGTCTCCACGGACACCCCAAGCAGCATACCGCTGACCTCGTTCTCCATACTCATGGCGCGTTACAAGGGTACGTTGGAGCAATCCGTCAAGGGCGCTGCCGCAATCGACAGGCTGAAGGACGGCGACACCGTGTTGATTAGCGAGGGCTGCACCCACCATCGTCAATGCGGCGACATAGGCACGGTCAAGATTCCGCGCTGGCTTGCCGCGCATTGCGGCTGCAAGCTCAATATCGAGACTACGAGCGGCACAGAGTTCCCCGACGACCTCTCCAAGTACGCCGTGATACTGCATTGCGGCGGCTGTATGCTGAACGAAAGGGAGATGCGCTGTCGCTATAAATGCGCCATGGATCAGGGCGTGCCAATGACCAACTACGGCGTAGTGATAGCCCACATGAATGGAATACTGAAGCGTTCCCTCTCCCTCTTTCCCGACCTTGCGGCGCTGCTGTAACAAGCGATAATGCGACAATCATAGAAGGGCTGCCGATTTAATTCGACAGCCCCTTTCATTTCTTGGACGGCGGGTTTTTGGGCTTGATAAGAGCGCTTGGTTCTGGTACAATGTAGGCGGCGCGAAAATGACCCACGGCAACGATGCTTTTGAAGATGACCTGATCAAAAGCGCAGACGCCGATTTTTAGCGCTAACTTCATTTTGTGAGGTAATGACCTTGAATGTTCTTGTAGCCCTGCCTCTTGATGAGGCGCAAAAAAGCAAGCTCACAGGCGCGGTTCCTCAGTACGCGTACACCTTCCGTCACCCAAACGGGGTGTCCGCAGAGGACGCGGCCCAAGCCGACATCATTATCGGCAACATCAACAGCGACCTGCTGCCGCACTGCAAACGCTTAAAGTGGTATCAGCTTCGCACCGACGGTGTAGATCGGGTGCTGCTGTCGGGTAAGTTTCCAAGCGGCGTACTCCTGACCAACGCGGGCGGCGCCTATGACATCGCTCAGTCGGAGTTCATGCTCTCCATCCTGCTTGCCGTGATGAAGAAGCTCCCAAGGTATGCCGACAATCAGCGCGAAAGGCTATGGCATGACGAAGGCAACGAGCGCATGGTATTCGGCTCAAGGATAGTGCTTGTCGGCATGGGCAGGATAGGCGGGACGCTTTCGTCCCTGCTTCGCGGCCTCGGCGCGTACACCGTAGGCGTGACAAAAAGCGGCAAAAGCGACAAAGTACGCTCCGACGAGCTATACGACATGAGCCATCTTGAGGAGCAGCTTTCGCTTGCCGACGCGGTGATACTGACCCTGCCCGCCACCCGTGAGACCTTTGGTATGTTTGACGAAGGACGCTTTGCCGCGATCAAACGCGGCGCGATTCTGGTCAACGCGGGCAGAGGCTCTTGTATCGTCACCGACGCGCTTGTAAACGCCCTAAGGGACGGCACCCTATCCGGCGCGGCGTTGGATGTGGTGGAGCCTGAACCCCTCCCCCCTGATCACCCCCTTTGGGGTATGGCCAACGTGTTCATAACTCCGCACGTCGCAGGGCATGACTTCCTCCCGCAGGTACTCAACTACATGGTTGACATCTCCGCCTCCAACCTCAAACGCTACGCCTTGGGGCTTGAGCTGAAGAACCTGATAGACGTGCAAAGAGGCTACTAAACTCAACAACCCCATAATACAAAAGGGACTGCGGTAAACCCCGCAGTCCCTTACTTTTTAGCCTTAATGCTATGCCTTTGCCGCTATGCGGTATATGGACTCGCACTCCCCGCGTCCCAACGGCACGAACTGACCTATCTTGCCGGAGCGCTCATAGAACAGGTTCTCAACGAGCGTAGGAATATCCTCCTCCTTGGCTCCGAGTTCGCCAAACGAGGTGGGCATACCGAGCGAACGCAGGAACGCCGTGAAGCGTTTCACGCCCTCCTTGGCAACAGACAGCCTGTCCTCTGAAGTCTCGCAGCCCCAAACGCGCACCGCAAGCTTATAGAAGCGATCCACGTCATGCTCCAGCACAAAGTGCATCCAAGCGGGGAATATCACCGCAAGACCCGCGCCGTGCGCGCAGTCGTACAGGGCGGAAAGCTCATGCTCAATCTCATGGCTGCTCCAGTCCTGCGCCCTGCCAACGCCGACTATGTCGCTGTGAGCAAGGCTGCCCGTCCACATGATGTTGGCGCGAGCCTGATAGTCCTTTGGGTTCCTCATCACCTTGGGCGCTTCGTTCACAAGCGTCAAAAGCAGCGCCTCACATAGCCTGTCACTCGTTTCGACGTCGGGGGTATTGGTAAAATAGCGCTCAAGCACATGCGCCATTATGTCCGTGACGCCGCACGCCGTCTGATACGGGGGAAGCGTCTCGGTAAGCTCAGGGTCGAGTATCGCAAAGCGAGGGCGCAAAAGCTCGCTGCCGCCCGGGCGCTTGTGCATACCGTTCTCGTTTGTAATGACGCAGCCGTCCGAGCCTTCACTGCCCGCCGCCGCGATGGTGAGAATCACGCCCACGGGCAGGGCGCTTTGCATAGTCGCCTTCCCGATGTGAAAGTCCCAGAAATCTCCGTCATAGGGGACGCCGCCCGCTATCGCCTTCGCGGTGTCTATGACGCTGCCGCCTCCCACCGCAAGCACGAAGTCCACGCCGTTCTCACGGCAAATGTCTATGCCCTTGTACACAAGTCCGCTGCGGGGATTCGGCTTGACGCCGCCCAGCTCGAACAGCGGAAGCTCGGCTTCCTTCAGCGCGGCTCTGACCTTGTTCAACAGGCCGCTGCGCTCCGCGCTTGCGCCGCCGTAGACCATTAGGATGCGATTAGCCCCAAAGCGCGAAGCAAACTTCCCGATTTCGGTTTCGCGTCCCTTGCCGAATATGAAACGGGTCGGTGAGTAAAATTCGAAATTATCCATTATTGCCTCCTGATATAGATCCGGCATTATCGCCGGTCTTGCAGTGTATGATCTCCATGTCCTTGGCAGTAATATCAAGGTGGGCCGTCATCTCCTGTACGGCGCGCTGTGAATCCCGCTTTTTATAGCAGTCGAGGATCGCCGCGTGCGGGCCTATGGCGTTCTGATATACATGCTTGTTGGTGAAGGAGTCGCTGCGATAGACCCTGAAGCATTCAAGCAGCTGATCACTTATATTTATCAGAAGCTGGTTGTTCGTAAACTCCGCTATTCTGCGATGGAAAAGCTCATCAAGCATAATCATGCGGACAAGATCCTGATTGAGGGTAGCCGAGACGAAGGCTGTATGGATTTCCTCCAATTCATGAATCTGCTCCTCGTTTGCGCGTTCAACGGAAAGGCGTACCGACAGGGTCTCTATGGCAAGCCTTACCTCCATAAAATCGTAGAACTTCGCGTCGTCTACGTCGTACCAGCTGCGTTCGACGTGTTTTGCCAAGTAGTCGGCTACGAAAGCGCCTTTTCCGGGACGCAGCTCAACAAAGCCCAAGGCCTTCAGCACGCTGAATGCTTCCCTTACGCTCGTCCTGCTCACCTTCATCATGGCGCAAAGCTCCGACTCCGTCGGCAGCTTCTGCCCCGGTGCGTACTGTCCCGAATCTATCATCTCACGAATACGATCCGCTACCGCGTCCGCAACCGATATCCTTTGAATCTCTTTCATAACCTACTCTCCCATTCCGTTGATTGCTTTATCCTTCGGCTCGCACTCCCTTCAGCAGTTGACCTGCTCCCCTCAGCACATAGCCGTATTCCGATCCCGCCGACACAAACTGCGCCCCGCGCCGCTTCCACGCAAGCACGGTATCAGGCCCGCACGCCCCAAGCGACACGCCCACAGGCACGCCGTGTTCGCGGCATTTGCCGATAGTTCTGTCTATCAGCGAAGCGACCTCGGGCGCGTTTGTCTGCCCAAGCAGCTTCACCGAGCCTGACAAATCGCATGGCCCCAGTATCACGCCGTCCAGTCCGTCAAGCTCCAGTATCTCGTCTATATGGTTGACAGCGTCGAAATGCTCAATTTGCAGCAGGCGGCAAAGGCCGTTCTTGGCCTGTTCCATGTATTCGTCCAAGGGAACGCTTCCGTAGCCCTGCGCCCTTATTGGCCCGAAGCAGCGCAGTCCGTCGGGCGGATAAATACAGGCGTCAAGGGCTTTTTTCGCTTCCTCCACAGAACGTATCATTGGAAAGATTATGCCGTCAGGCCCCTGTTCCAAGACGCGTTTTGCGAGATAAGGCTCGTTCCAAGGCACCCTGACCAACGCGGGACAGCCCGCTGCCCGAGCCGCGATTAGGTGCATTTGAAGGCCTGTATAGTCGATTGCGGTATGTTCGGTGTCTATCCAAAGGTAGTCGAAGCCACAGCCGCCCAACAGTTCGGTCAACGTCGGGTCACAAGCGTTTATGTGAGTGCCGAATTGAAACTCTCCCGAGCAAAGACGGCGTTTGAATTTATCGTTCATGGATACAGTTGTCCTTTCACGTTATGTTCATCCCGTCTTTTTCGTTATGTATAATAACAGCTTCGACGGGGTTTGTAAAGTCGGATTTTCATGCACAGCCTACTGTAATCAGTATGCAGCCGAAGGTGCGCTGTTCGCCTGTGGATATCGCAAGAGCCACGGCATTCGGCGCCATCGCCGCCGAGTAAAACTCAAAGCGGTCAAGGGTTTTTATGGGTATGCCGCAAAGCTCACCGCGAAACTCCTCCACGCACTCCGCTTTGCTGCCATCCGTGGGTATCATCATCTCCGCGCTTTCGATGTTGATTGCGCTGTGCAGGGTACTCAGCACCTCACATGAGGTTGGAATACCCCTTTTCAAGCCAAGATATATCTTCTTTGCGTCTCCGCTCTTTTCGCGAAGCGGATAGTTAGCGTCAACTATCAGAATCTTACTGCCGTGGCCGAGATAGGCCAAGACCTCGTTAATTTCGGGATTTATGCATTCGCCCTTAAGCATAGCTTTTGCCTCTTTTCTTTTTTCGCGCCGATATTTCTATGCGCCTTGCTTTTCCTCGTCGCGGAGCTTGCCGAGCGCCCCCGCAGGATGCCGCTTCACATACCACTCAGGCGTAATATCCTTCTTCGCCTGCAAGACCACGCTGAGCGCCTGAAGCATGAGCGTCTCAACGATTATGGACATCCTTGGCGCACGGTTCAGCGGGCCGCCCTCCTCAGGCACTCCCGCTGTAAGGCAGACGTCACTGTGCTTTGCCAGCCATGATTCGGGCTTGGCCGTTATGCCTATGACCTTGCAGCCGTTGTTTATCACGGCGGAAACGGTGGACTTCATCTCGGCGGTTTCGCCGCTGTTGGAGATAAATATCACCACATCGCCTTCCATAAGCTGACCGCAGGAGCCGTGAACCGCCTCTGTGCCGTGGAGAAAATAGCACGGAGTCCCCGTAGAGGAGAACAGGGACGCCGCATAACCGGCTATGTGCGCGGGCTTGCCTATACCCGACACATGCAGTCTCCCGCCGTTCGCTTCGCAAGATGATATCAGCTCCGCGGCCAAGCTAAGCCGCTCGTAGTCAATATCGTATACAAACTCAGCCGTTTCACTGCGGGCAACGTCGGTAAAATGTTCTAATGCCTCTCTCGCGTCAATCATGAAAAGCTCCGTTTCCCGCGGCTCTTTAGCATACCGTTGACCTTGTCAAGCGTGGGCAGCGAGGGCATTGCGCCCATAGCGGATACCGTGAGCGCGGCGCAGTGGTTCGCGAACTCAAGCACCTCCTCCCAAGGTCTGCCGCAGCATACCGCATAGCAGAACGCGCCGACAAAGGAGTCGCCCGCCGCGGTCGGGTCCACAGCGCTTATGTTTGTGGCGCAGGGGCTGTGTATGCACCCGTCGTCGTTAAGGAGCAGCGCGCCCGCCGAACCCAAGGTGATGAGGACATTCTTCACGCCCTTTCTCCTAAGCTGCATGGCAGCGCATTTTGCGTTGGTCAGATCGACCTTGCCGTCCACCCTTATGGCTATCCCCGTCAGATCCTCCGCTTCAGTCTCATTGGGCGAGATGAAGCTCAAATGCGACAGAAGGCTGTCGGACAGGGGC
>Ga0209607_1000727_pt1 | contig 28884 bp, 32 predicted proteins | sample AD_UKC117_MetaG_FD_184413 | JGI IMG/M metagenome (GOLD analysis project Ga0209607, IMG submission 184413) | Active sludge microbial communities of municipal wastewater-treating anaerobic digesters from Hong Kong - AD_UKC117_MetaG (SPAdes)... | ecosystem: Engineered > Bioreactor > Anaerobic >... | reverse complement strand
ATGACATCAATTCCTTATGGCGCGAAGAACCGGCGACATCCCGGCAACTGGCCTATCTGCGCCAGCTAGGGGTGGATGCGCCTGAAGACATAACCCGTGGCCAGGCCAGCGATCTCATCAACCAGGCCCGGCAGCAACGCCAGCAAACAGACACGGCCGGGAACGGCGCAGCCACTGGTCAGACCCAACCGGTCAACCAGGAGCTGGCCAACCGTTTTGCCGGCCTGGAGCAGGCTCTGGCCACCCTGACCGAAGCCTTGACCAACCCGGATGGAACCGGCCGTATAGTAAGCGGCCGGGCCGGGGAACAACCCGATGAATCTGCCAATGGCCCTATCCCGAATTGGCTGCGGGAAGAGGAAGAATCCGATTCTGGCACTCAAGATGTACGAATCGTGAGTGCGGACCCAGATGCCGACGACGATGGCATTGCCGACGAAGATGAGGTACAGAACGTCAACATCGTCAGCGCTGCCCCTGATTTAGACCGCGACGGCCGTGAAGATAAGTACGAAACGGCTGAAGCTACCCCGGCCGGTACGGTTCGCCTGGAACCGTATCAAGATTCGCGCCGGCAGATGGTTCACGACACTCTGGCACGGCTGGAAGACCCCCACTCGCTGGCCGGTCAGGCAGCCCACAAGACGCTGGTTGTTTACACCGGCGAACGCAACGCCGGCTTGATTCAGGCAGCGGTTAACCAGCACACGGCTGCGGCCGTCCAGGAAACAGCGGTGACGACGGCCGAACTGGTGGCCCAATACCGTGACCAGGGGATGGGCGATGCCGCTGTTCTGGCCGCCTTCCAGAGCGGCGAAGCCGCCGCCGCCGTGCGCGAGGCCATCGCCACCCCTCTGTCTGACGAACAGCTATCAGCCGTAGCCGATATGGTGCTGCTGCCGCAGCGCCGGTTAACTCGCACCGAACTCATTACCGTCATCGGCCAGGAAGCGGCCGCCGGCGCAACCACAGAACAGGCTGTTATCCAGGCTATCGGAATGCCCACCGGTTTTGGTGGGCAGACAGGCAATGTGCGTGGCGTGCTGGCCGGAGCGCGAGCTATGAACCTCTCTCCGGCCGAACTGGCCCGCCTGGCAGAAATGATTCAGGACGGCCTGCGCGACGTGGTGCAGGCCGAACTAACCGGCCGCGGCTACCGGCCGGAGATGGTGCGCGATTTTGTCGGCGACATGGCCGCTTTACCCGGCGCGATGGTAGTCCCGCAGACGACGGCTGTCCAGCCCCAACAATTCACCGAAGAATAGGAGAAGAACATGCTCAAGAAACGCTGGCTATTACTGATGTCTTTCAGCTTTATCATTCTACTGGCTGTCCCGGCTGTGACCGGCACAACCCAGGCTCAAGATGGCGGCCAAAACCCGACGCCAATTGTCATCACGCTCACGCCTGAGGCGTCTGCGACACCCGGCCAGCCAACGGCCGTACCCAGTCCAACAAGTGATGGGTCGCTGCCACCGGATCGCTTTGAACCGAACAATGACCCCAATACGGCTACGGAGATAGGTTGGCAAACCGAGCCGGGCCTGACGCTCACCGGCGATGACGTAGATTATTTCACCGGTTATCTCAAAGCAGGCCAGATGGTACGTGTTAGCACATATGTCTATGAAGGGTTAGATACCCGCCTCAAACTGTACTGGATTGGGCAGCTGGTAGCTGAAAACGATGATCGCTCGCCGTCCGATGTTGGTTCGACGGTAACGTTTACAGCCCCGGCCGATGGCTGGTACGTGGCCCTGGTGGAGAAAGCAACCGTTTATGACGGGTTTTACGACCTGGAAACAGCTTTGGCCGAACCAACGGCCACACCTACAGCTGCGCCTACGTTAACGCCCACGCCAACCCTGACACCCACACCATCGCCCACGCCGATCATGCAGCCCGACCTGGCTGAACCCAACAACAGCCCGGAAACGGCCTGGCCGGTGACACCTGGCTTGCGCGGCACGTATACCGTTGGTGCGGGTGATGTGGATTACTTCACCTTCATCGCCAAGATGGGCAACCGCTACGCCTGCGAGACGGTGACCAACCAGGTGGATACGCTCTTAACAGTTGTTGGTATTTCGGCGGTCATCGGCGTTAACGACGACCGCGGCGTGGGGCGAGTAGATTCCTACCTGGCCTGGGAAGCAATTGAGGAGCAGCCGGTCATCATCAAAGTAGAAGCCCGCGGCGGCAGCTTTGGCCAGTACGAATTTGTTTGCCAAAATGTGGCTCCGCCACCTGCGCCGCCGGTGCCAATAGCCAGTACATCACCAACCACAATGCCCTTGACCAATACCGTTGCGCTGACGGCCACAGAGCGTATCTCTTTGACGGTGCAGCATATTGGCCGCGTCCAGCCACAAACGGCCATACCGGCAACCCACATTCGCCTGCTGGTTTACTACGATGCCAACAACGACCGGCAGCCCGGACCCGGCGAAGGCATCGCCAACGTCAGCGTCCTGGCCGTTGATGCCCAAGGGCAACGCATCGCCCGCGTCTTCACCAACGGCCAGGGCGAAGCTATCTTCAACCTGACCAGCGAAGCGGTGGCCCGTGTCATCGTGCCCTTTGTGCCCGGCTGGTCGGCTCGGGTCAGGGTAGGGGAGATGAACAACGATATTGTGCTGGGATTGCCGGCCGTGCGCCTGCCCGTCTTTTTGCCTGTCCAGAACCGGACCACCAGCGAGGAGTAAGCCATGTTTGATTACGATCTTGAACTCAACATTGAACAGGAACTGTCCGAGATTCCACCAGAGTACCAGGATGCTTTCCGCCAGGCGATTGAACGCGAACTGGCCGATACGGAACAGAACCGGACGGATACCGATATCCTCAACTACCTGCGCCAGCGCCGGGATGATTTCAAGCGTGGCGGCTTCATCCGGCCCGACGGCCGTCCCGGCATGGTAGCTCTCAATCCGGACACGATGTACGAGCAGGCGCTGCCGGAACTGGCCCAGAGCAGCCTGGGCGAGCCGGACAACACGGCCGAGCGCCGGCGCACGCTCATCAAGATTGGCGTTTTTGTGGGTGTGGCTTTGGTGTTCCTCTTCTTCGTCTTTCGCGGCCGTGCCCAACGAGAGGGTGAGCAAGAGGCGCCAGCAGAAGGTACGCCTGTGGCTGAAGTTGCTGGTGAAGGCACACCTGTACCGACACCAGCGCTGCCGGAGATCACCGGTGCCGACGATTCATTACAAACCATCGGCAGCCTGGGCGGAGCCCTGACTATCGGCCGTCCCAGCGCCATCGAACTCCATTACGGCCGTACTGAGGAGACGATCGCCCTGGCCATTGACCCTAGTAAACCGACGCCCAGAGGAGAGCTGCGTTACAACGAAACGACAATGCTTTCGGACAATCCCGTGGCCGTCTGGCTCTTCGGCACCGTGCTGAATTACGCCATCGGCATCCCCGACAGCATGGTACGCAACCTGGAACCGGGCGACCGCATTACCCTCAGCACGGACACCGGCGCATCATTGAGCTTTGTCGTAGCCGAGACCGGGCAGGGGGCCAACTATGAAGCGGGGCGACTGCTCTCCCAAAACCGCTTAGGTTTGACGCTCTTTGCTTTACCGGCCGTTGCCGAAGACAACGTTTCCTTTGCTTTTGCCAACTATGACGTTGCCAGCGAGGAAGGGCAGGGACAGGTGGTTTATGAAGTTGGCGATAACTTTGCCCTCAGCGCCGGGGGAGAGTTGCAAGTTTCAACCGTGCAGTTTAGCTATACAGCAGATGGTTCGATTCGCATAGTAATTGAGGGAGCTGCTACCAACCCTTCGGCGGACTCAGGGCAGGTTCTGGATGATAGCCAGTCCGTCATGCTCTCCCTGACTTCCAGTAATGAACAGACAACGGCCGTGCCCCTGGCGCCGGCTGAGGACGGCGTCTGGCAGGCAAACTATGCCATGCCGGACAGCGTTACGGGGTTGCCATTGTTCGCCGAGTTCCGAACGCTGCCTGATGGCAACCTGGCTGTTGTCCGGTTGGGCGAAGTCCCGCGCTTAATCGAGCAATTAGAAGTCGAGATAACCGGAGCCTGGTGGGACGTGGAACGAGGACAGGCCGTGATGGCCATTTCCATCCACAACCCTGGGGAAGGGGCAGTTTATCTGGGTCCCGAATTTATCCAAATACCAACCGAAGGAGGTGATGCCTATGAGGGAACCTGGCAGGTTACCCCCCGCCTGCCCATTTTAATCAACCCGGGAGAAATGATGGGGCTGACAGTGTCGTTTCTCCCCCAATCCGCATCTATGCGATTACAAATCGGTGCTGACCTGTGGGAAGTGGCGGATATCCCATAGCTACTCCCACAGGCCGGCCACCGGCGAATGGCGGCCGGTAGATTTGCCGTCTGAAGCCGCCATTCGTCCAAACCATTTCCTGACCTGAAGCGAACAGGTTCAGGTCAGGCATTATACAAGGAGAGACACAATGTTGCCCATGCAACCAGAATCAGAATTTGAAGTGACGGATGGCGCAACCATCCTGAGAACCGGCGGCGGTTTCGGCCGGCGGCCTCGTATCTCGCATGTTGTTCCGTTTATCCTATTGGTGGTCGTCCTGTCAGCCTGCGCCCCGGGCGAAGCCCCACCGCCGGCTATCTGCGACACCTATGACCGGGCGCTGTTTACCACGCAGCTCATGGGCGGCGCGGCCGTACTGTTAGGACTGGCCATCCTGGGTTTTCGCAAGAACCTATCGGCCATCCTGCCCTCGCAAGGGGCGCAGATCGGCGCAGTGGCCGGTTCGGTGGGTTTGGGGCTTATCTTACTGGCTTTTTCGACCGACATCGGCAACCAGATTTTGACCGGGTTTGGTATCGAAAGTTTGTACACCCTCTGCGGGCTTGGCTAACAGTATTCAGTCATCAGTATTCAGTGGTCAGTAACTGATCCATCTGTACTGGCCACTGATAACTGATGACTGGTTACTGATAACTGGAGACTGATATGTTCAGCGTGACTCATTTTCGTTCAGAATTTATCCAACAAGGCCAGGCCACCATTATTCGCAAAGTGACGATGACCCAGTTCATGCTGGTCATCATTCTGACGGCCATTGGTGTGGGTTTGTTCAATGCTCCGTTTTGGTTATCACCCGTTTTCATCGTGGCCGGTTACGCGGCCGGGTATACATACAATGGCGAAATTGTTTTGAGACGAGTGGTGGCCTATCTCATGGTATGGGCGCGGAACCTGGCCGGTGCGCCCCAAATCGTCAACGTCCAGGCCGAATGGGACAGCGTCCGCGTCCGGGCTGAACGGCAGCAAATCAGCGGCGCGTTTGCAGCCACCGTTGTCGTGGAGTAATTGCCTTATGCGTGTATTTCAAGTGACCTTGCCCCATTTCTACCAGATAGACAGCCACGACCAGTCGGCCGTCATCAGCCAGATGGTGTCGCTCTTTGCCGGCCCGGTGCAGCACTGCCGCTTTCTGACCTTCATCATGCCCGCCAGCCTGGAGCGATTAGAACGCGAACGCCGCCGCCTGGCGATGGGCATCAGCGACGACTGGGCGCGGCGCGGCTTGATGGAAGAGGTACGCATGATCGGGGAGTGGGCCAGCCGGGGCGAGATGCGCCGGACACGCCACTTTCTGGTGGACTTTAATGATGCCCTCACAGCAGGTGACCTGGCGCACTGGCGTGTTGTCGGTGAAGAAGGCTACCCACAACTGCCAATCCCTGGCGACTATGCCGAATCTCACGACCACATGGCGCCGGTGCTGAAGAAGAAAAACGGCCGTCTGCAGGTAGACAACAGCCGCTATCGCTACGCGGTGCTGGCCTCTTACCAGCTCACTCGCACCTGGGACTGGCGGCATCCTCTGGCGCAGACGATTACGGCCGCCGACGGCCCGATGGTTATCTGTATTGATGTGCGCAAGGTGCATCCGGAGCGCGTCACCGCTTCGGCCGAGTTCTGGCAGGGCATGATCCTCAACGGCCAGGACCGGAACGCCGTTATCGCCAGCGAAGAAGCAGAGGCGGCTTTGACGGTACGTGACGAGGCTGTCCATCATGTCCGTGTTCTTTTCATGCTCCTGGACAAGAGCGCGGCCGGATTGCGCGAGCGTATGGATAGTCTGCGCAAGACCAGCACGCAGTATATGAAGGTAGACCGGATGTTAGGCTACCAGGCAGCCGCGGCCCGCATGTTTGGTCCGGTAGCCAAACCGCCGGGGATGCCGGCCGGACACTTCAACACCCTGAGCCGTGCGCCGGCCGTCTTTGCCGGCATGTGGGGCGTCGGCCGGGAACAAAGCGCCGGCGGTTTCTACGTCGGCATCTCGGTGGATGAGGTCGCCCCTCACGTCTACTACCTGGATTGGAAAGGCAACGATCCCTTTCATGGTATCATCCTGGGCCGCACGGGGAAGGGTAAGACCGTTGGGGCGCAGGCCCTGGCCTGGCGCATGGCCGAGCAGGATATCCAGGTGGTGTTGTTGGAACCCCAGGGCCACAGCCGCCGCCTGCTGCAGTTGGCCGGCGGTAAGAACGTTTCCTACAGCCAGCTATCTTATGCCACGACGAAACTCAATATCCTGGATGTGGTGTACGAAAATCCCACCGACCAGTACGACCACGTGATTACTCTCTTGGGTTTGCTGTTAGACCCACTGGGCAATAACCCACGTCGTTTCAGCAATGCGGAAGTGGCGGCCGTGCGCCGGGCATTACAACTCACTTATGCCCGTTATGATTGGGAAGGGGAGCTGATGGCCGATTATTCCCTGACTCCCACATTAGAAACCTTCTGCCACAAGTTGTACCAGGTAGCCGAGCAGGCCGCACCGGCGCAGTTGGTGACGGTAGGGAATGGCGGCAATGCGCTACCCATGCCGGTGCTGGGCGGCCAGGTGGCGGAAGCGGCCGCTGACTTGGCCGAGGAAATCGAAAGCCTCTACGTCTATGGCGATTACGCCGGTAACTTCAACGTGCCCACCAACCTGGACCTGACCTTGAAAGAGCGCATCGTCTTGTTTGATTTCAGCCAGGTACCGGAGCGCAGACGGCCGTTATTCTATTACGCCACCCTGGCCGGCATTAACCACCAGGTACGGCGCAGGCCGCGCCAGCGGGCCATCATCGTGGATGAAGTCCACTATATGAACCAGGAAGCCAGCCTGATGACCTTCTTGGCCAACATGGTTAAGACAGTTAGAACCTTTGGCGCGGCCGTCATCATGATTGACCAGGACCTGGAGGCTTTCATCGGTGTGGAGGGAGCGCAGGCCGAATCCATGGCCGCCGGTCTCAATATTGCCGCCGGGCAGTTCATTATCAACAACGTTTCCTGGACGATTGCCTTTGGCATGAAACGAGATGCTGCTTACCGGCTGGTGAAGCATTACAAAGACGAGATTCTACCCTCCCAGGCTGAGTTCCTGGCCCGGATGGGCAGCGATGACCGGCACGGCAAAGGCATGGCTGTCGTCCGCGCCAATGGCAAAGCGGACATGGTGTACTTCCAACTGCGGCCGATTGAAGCGGAGTATCTTTTTGGGAGTTAGCGAGTAGCAGGTGGCAAGTCCACACCCGCAACTGCAACAGGAGAGATTATGAGCAACAAACTACTTGACCAATTTCGCCAACAAGAAGCTGACAACATTGCCCTATCGGTGAAGTTTAACCGCTGGTCACTGGTGATGGTGGAAGTGATGATTCGGGAACAGGAGCAGAAGCTGGTGGCCAGCGACTTGCCGGTAGATGGTGATGGCGAGCAGGATAATTTTTGGGACGAGATCGCCTGATAAGAGGAACGCATGTTCAAAAAGCTGTTCGGTAAACGCGCCGCGCGGGAAAAATGGGAGGCCGGGCTGGTCTGGTTCCGGCTGCGCTATCTGGAGCCGGGGGGCCCGACACGGTGCGTCAATCTGTTGTCACGCCCGCAGGCGTGCGGCCGCGTCGCCCTCTATTACCGGCCAGGAGAAGCTGTCTCGCAACTGTATCTGGGCGTCCCAGAGACCCACGTGCGTCTGTTACAGCGCATGGTGGCCGATTTTGGCTTTTCGCTCAAGCCAAAGCCGCCAGAAGTGACCATCCCGGCGGCCCAACGCATGACGGCCGTGGCCGATCTGCCCTGGGATAAAGCCTTTCTCGCTCACATCGCCAACGAGTTTGCTTTTGTGATCCTGGTTGGGGGAGAGAATAAAAGCGGCACGTATCTGCCACAGCCACCTTCTTTAGAACCTGGACACGGTCCGGCCACCTGGCGCTTGCCGGATAAGCCATTATCCGGGTTGACGCCGAGGCCCTCCTGGAACGGCCAACAGCCGCCGGCGCACCTGATAGCCACCGAGCCGGATCCCCGGCGCTGGCTGTTGGGGCGGTCGCAGTCAGGCATCCCTCTGCATATTTCTGGCCAGGTCAACATTTACGGCCGTCAAGAAGCGGTGGCCGATTGGTTGGTGCATCAGGTATCGCAGATGATCTCGCTTGACCATGCCAATCTGGTCGTCATTGACGGCGCCGGCGACTTGGTGCCCCGGTTGAAACGAAAGGCGGCCGTAACGCGGTTGTTGGGTGAGCAGTTAGCTTACGTGGATATTGACGGGGCCTCGCTGGCCAATGGATTCAACCCGCTGGCGGCCGCCCCGGGCGAGTCGGAAGCGGCACTGGTGCAGCGCTGGCAACGCTGGTTTCAGGGTATGAACGTACATCCACAAGGTATTCAACTGTTAACCCGGGCGCAACGGGAGGGGGTAGAAGACATTCCGGGCCTGCGGAAATGGCTGAAGCAATCAGAGCGACAAGGGCATTATGCGGCCGTTTCCAGTCTAGGGATGGCTCTAAACCGGTTAACTGCCAGCCGTACCTTACGTGAATGGCTGGAATGGCCGGCCAACCGCTTTGACATCTTGCCGGCAGGGGCGCTTTTCTTTGCCTGCAAAGGCAGCGGTTGGGACCGGCAGCAGCTCTTGCAGGCTGTTTTGCTGGGCGCTATGCAGGTGGAAGGTGTGCGCCTCATTGTGCATGGCTTTCCAGGAAAAGCCGTCCGCAAGGCTCGTGTCGGTCAACAGGAGCGAATCGTGGTGAGCAATGGGCCGCTTCTGTCCAACAGCGCCATCATCCTGACCGAGTGCCATGCGCATGGCGTAGCGGCGTTGGCCAGTCGTTTTCTGGCAAGCGATGCCTGTTTGAGCGAGAACCTGGAGCTATTAGGCCGAGGTGAGGGGATTGTGATTACCAACGACGACGTGTTATTCACGGCCTGGCAGGCAAAAGAAGAATCGGAATCAAAGGCCCGGTGAGATAAGATTATGTTTTGCAGAACCAGGGGTATTTTGTATAATCGGGCAACATTTGCTGCAATAGTGCAACAGACAAGAAAAAAGCCCCTGGTAACTGAACTTTTGCCGAGGTCAAGTTACACATGGGGCTGGCGATGTGAAGCCTATTATGATCAATTTCTACTTTTTGGTCAAGTAATCCTCATAAGTTTCCATCGCCTACAAAAACAATCAAGTGGAGAATGGCGATGGTTTCTCAGCAAACCCATTGTAAGCTACAATCTCATAACCAACTATTCCCCAATTTGTTGGCTTGGACATTGCCATTGCTATTCCCTGTGGCCGCATCAAGCCCACTTGCAAAAAGGTTACCCCCGGATGCCAGCGTCCGGTTTAACAAATGAAGAAAGCCAGGTATTAGCAGTACCCGGCTTTCATTATTTCCAATCATTTAACTGCATATTTCGCTGAACTTCAGGCGTTAGCAGCGCCTTCAGTGCGAAGCCCCTTTGTTGGGGTAGGGGGTGGTATGCCCCAGGCAGTTTTGTATGGAGAGAGAATAGCACAGGTCGAGGCAAATGTCAAAAACCTGGTTGGTGCAATGAGGTAAGGAAAGCGTAAGGAAGAGAAGGTGAAGATGACCTGACAGATGTGGAAGAGGAGATTGGGAAATCAGCCAGTGGTGCTTAGGAGAACTTGAGCGGTACTGGCTGGCAGCCCAGTCTGCCAGAAAGCAAAAAAGCTAGTGCGGCAACACTAGCTACTTTTGCTCATTTTAGTTGGACTAACCGCATACTTTGAGGTTTTGGGTGTTGGTAGCACCCTGGCCTGTTTATGAAGCCCCTTCGCTGGGGAGGGGGGAGGTGTATCTATTGACCTCCTATGCGGCCTAATTCATAGAGGAGAATACCACAGGCCATTCCCTGTGTCAATGGATCATGCGTTCGCATAGATAGTTGACGCTGGAAAAACCTGTGGCCCGGCATGGACGGCTCCAACACCACGCCATCGCCACAATTAGTAGAGGCCAACCGGCGGCTTTATGAGTTGCGTGCACAAGCTCAGGCGCAGCGCCAGGCGGCGGAGTTGCCTGCCGATCAGGCACGCCAGGTAGAGAGCGATCCGCCCTGGGATGCGGCCGCTTCTCAGAAACCGGCGACCACGGCCGAAAAGATGGCTACCTTACCGGATCACCTGGGGTGGGGGAGTGAGGCGTTAACGGCCGTTCTACGTCGCCGACAGCAGGAATCTGAGCGTGTAGACGATGACCAGGGGTTGTCCCAAGCGGAGCCGAGGGATTGGTTGGCACGTCTATCGGATACGGCCCTTTCTAACTCCACGTCTACAAATAACACTCAAACTACGTCCTCTAACAATCAGCAATCTCCGCTCGGCAGTTTGCAAACGAATAGCTGGGTAAAACTCTACCCGGATATTGGCCTGGGGATGTTGCGTCAAGAGTTAACTGCACCGGGACGGCTCTGGCTCATGCTGCGCTATCTGGATAGGGAAGGAAGCGGGGTTCTTCGCATAGACATTTTAACACAACACCTAACCAAGAAATCCTCACCCATGCGCCTATGTGGTAAGCGACAATTACGAAACTTGCTCCAGGATGGGGAAGGAGTGTATTGGACGCGAGATAAAGAGCATATCTGGCTGCGTTCAGCCGCCAAGGTAGCCTACACACTGGGCGTGGAGCGGCTGACCGGCCGGCCGGTGGCGTTGCCGGTGGCCGCGTTACTAGACGGTATTGGTACCTTCCGCGCCCATCTGTACACGGCCTTCCACAGCGGCCGCACGAAGGATACGCCTTATGGTGAACAGGCCATGCCCATCGCCCGTGAGACCATGGCCGAACTCAGTGGGGTGGGGCGGTCCAGCCAGCGAGCATATGAGGAGCGGGTTGGTATTGAGGTGCAGGCTAACTTTGCCGTTGGAGATTTATCAACAAAGGAGAATCAAGAAAACCGCGCTTGGGTACAAGGACAGGCATTATTTGAATTAAAGGACTATCGCGGCCAGCAAGGCAAGAAGGGTAAAACGTATCTGGCTTGGCAGCTGCCCAACACATACCTTGGGCAGCACCGGCACCGTCCGCGGGGCCGGCAAAAGCGGATCAATCGCGAACTCAAAGACCTGGTTATGAAAGGGATGCCGGGGAACATTGGGGAAACGAGTGAGACGCAAAAGCCAAAGAAGGTGTATTACCCCAATGGTAAGCTGGCAGCGAAGGCATACGGCCGTGATCCGGAGCGAGAGTTGTATTGGAAGAGGCATCGGACGAGGAACGGCCGTTTTGATCTGTGGCAGCAATTGGGAAATAAGTGATGCTGGAGGTTGTTTTTTGTGTGACCGGACGGAAAAAAGTTGCACCCATTCTAGGGATAAATCCTTAAATGCCTGATTTTGGTTGTATGTAGGGGTGTGATCTTTTACTGGATATGCGAAATAACGCTGGTGACTTGGTGTGACATCAACAAATATCCCTATGTTTTGGTCATTGTTTCATCAAACCGAAACAAGCGCGTAGCTGATGCTATTGCAGCTCATCAACCCACTGTGCGCTACTTGATTAAAGAATGGCCTAATTATCTCTCTGAACCGACATCAGGGTGGGCAGATGCAATCAGCCCCAAAAGTAATATATCTATTGACAAGACAGAACTGAAGGGATCTTTGATAGTCTAAAGTATCGCCGCCGAAGTGCCGAGCTACAATTTATGCTTTCTTTGAAATAGTAGATTTATGGCCCCATCAAGCCCTTTCTGGTTTAGTGAGGCTTTAGAGCTTTTTGGCATTTCATCAAGTGCCTGACCTTACTACTGTTAGAGAGATGAGCAGGCTGTGGGATATGTCCCCGAGTGTCCCCCCACAGCCTGCTTATTAAGGATGAAGGCATTAGCTTTGTGGACTGGCGGGTACCGCTGGCGCCGAAGGAGCAGTGCGTTATTGAATTTCAGCTGAATTTACGGCAAATGAGATTTCTGAAGGTTGCTGGTTTATAGATTATGCACCTTCTCTAGAAACAATCCGTTTCCAAACATGAAGGGCGAAGAATATAACCGCACCAACTTCAACGACGCGCCCGGCCAACAAAACCCAGCTCCCGACGCGGAAAGTTGTTCCAGCTACAACCAACCAGATGCCCAGATTGAGGAGAATAAAAGCAATTTGAGCGTAAATTTCATTCGGCCGGCGCGGGTGTTTCCAGTAGCGGGGTAAAATCCAGAAGGCGACACCCATCGTGAGTTGTACAATCCAACCTATAAGCAAAAATTCGATGTGAGCCGGCAGCCAGCCCCACAAGGCTGGATGCAGCGGTATGCCTTTATGGGTTAATAGCAACGCCCCAAAGGTGAAGCCCAATAGAAGGTAGATAAAGGCGGTGCGGATGATCCATTGGCTGAGACGAGGCATATTACTCTCCGCGATATTTCTCTTTTACCCGCGGCCAGGCTAGAAAGACAAATAGGACAGCCGCCAACCACTGCAGCAGGGCAGAAATCGCCAACAGCCAGCCTACCCCTGTTTCTGGGCGGGTACTGACCAGGGGTTCTCCAATCACACGTAACAGCAAGCCCACATTTAATAAGATGTAGCTAAACCAACCAAGTCGTTCGTTGCCCCGTGGCTGTGCCCTGGTAATGATAGGAAACATCCAGTAGATGACGCCAAAGATCATTTGCGTTACCCAGCCCACCAGGAAGAGATGAAAATAGGCTGGATTCATGAAACGGATGAAAGAGGGCAGATTGATGGGCATTGCTAAAACAACGGCCAGCAGTAAAGCCGCAGTGAGATAGACCAGTGCCGACCTTATATACCAACGAGTCAATAAGGGCATACGCTATTTCCTCGGCTATCCATTCTTTTTCCCGCGAACGATGGAAGCGGCCGTCACCAATAAAAACAGCACTATCGCTACCTCATTCAGCAAGCCACCCCAACGCCTCAGCGGCAGCCATAGAAGCAAATCGCCCACCGCACGCATCAATAATGAAAGATGCAACAGCGCCAGGTGGGCATAAAACAGGGGCGTGTATGGTATCTGAGTGCCTAACACAGCGGGGACGATTACTGGTGCGTGGCCAAAAATCATGGAGAAGACAAAACCCAAGAAAATGGTGTGCAGCAGGGCATCATAAATCGGGCCAGCCATATACTGCCCGCCATATATTACCCACAACAACCCGCCAATAATCAACCAGAAATACCCGGGCAGCAGACAGGCAGCAATATAGCGGGTCAATCCTTTCTGGTGTATCGTGCGCCGGGCGATGTCGTAGCGCAGCAGCCACAAACCGAGAGCAACCAACCCTAGTCCGGCCAGGCGCATCCCGGCCCCAAAGGTTAACAGAGAAAGCAGGAGTCCCACCAGGAATACAGCCGTGATGCCAACAAACGCCTGCCGTGCGGACTTCTTATGCAGCAGCACCCGTGCCAATTCCAAACGCTCGCCGGCAATGGTCAGAACGAGAAAACCGGCCCACCAGGGGACAATCTGATAGACGGGCTTTCCAACCAGCCACAAACCATTCCCTATGAACCATAGAAGTGCGCCAACCCCCATGACCCCGTGATCTATGGTTGGTTGCAGACGATAGATGACGACGAAGATGAGCACCAGCCCCAATGCGCCTAATGTACTTAAGCCGCGGGGTACGGCCGTTGGCAGGTCAAAAAAAAGTGTCACCGCGCCCAATCCGGCCAGCAGTGGTGCCAAGTAGTAGATACGACGGCCGTTTTGATTTTGACTTAAGGCGACTGCTCGTTCCAGGCTAATGAGCGTACCCAAAAAGCCTGATACCATCAGCGGCCCATGCTGGGACGGCAGCCGCGGCGTCAAAGGCGGCAGTCCCCAACCTAGGCGGACGAGTCCTACCCAGAGTCCCGCCAGCAGTGCCAGCGCTGCCAGCAGCATCAGCGGCGCCCGCTGCCGGTAACGCTGCCGTGTTTGTGGGGGTACTGGTCGCAGCATTAGCCGAGTTTCTCTTCCAGGTAGGCTTTAAGAACGACAGCGTCATTGTGTTCTGTATCGCGAGCGCCGTAAACGAGGGTGATGTCGCCTTCGCCAGCGGCTGTTAGCAGCGGCTGCCAGCTTTCCGGTTTCCCATCCAACTCGCTCCAGTAGCGCCGTTGAAATTCGGGCCACTTCTCTGGATCGTGCCCGAACCAGCGGCGCAGTTCGGTGCTGGGGGCTGCGTCTTTATGCCAGCCATCTAGAGCCAGTTCTTCCTTCTTCACGCCCCGCGGCCAGAGACGATCCACCAGAAAGCGACGGCCGTCGGCCGGTTCTGGCTCGTCATAAGCCCGTTTCAACTGAATCATACTGTTCAGCGGCGTCCAATGCGCACCCGCCACGTCTGGGGCCCTTCCTCCAGATATTCCCAGGTGAACTGATCGGTACGTTCGGCCTGGAACTGGTAGTACAGGGGCTTCGGATCATGGTCGTTGACTAAAACAAAGCTCTCATCTGGTTGCAGCGCTTCAAATTGGTCAAAGATAAGCGGGTGTCGCTGTATCGGGGGAATGGTGCGAATGTCTAATATGGGTTCGTTGCTCATGTTCAATTGCCTCCAATCGTTTTGTGAGAATAGTTATTGCCTTTTGTAAATCGGCGGTGTTAGCGAAAACGGCCGTCGCCGATTTGGGATCATGTTCTAAAAGGTGTTGCAGCAGTTGCCTGGCCTGGCGTAGTATGGCCGTGTCCTCGCCCACACCTACCTGCTGCAACTGGGTTTTGAGCACGTTTTGCCGTTCCATCGAGCCTGGTCCCACATCAAGGATGTCATGGCTGACGGCCGGGTACTTATCTAACAGCAGCTGCTTTAACGCCAGATAAGCCTGAACGTCTGGCCGCTTTTGGGCAAATCCGTTGGGCCGAAATTGAGCAGCGGCCGCTGCAGCCATGGCCAGGGTAATTGCTTCTATCCGATTCATGGTTCCTCCTCCTTGCGAATCAAGTAATGGTATTCACGATGCCAAAATGGGCCGCCTTTCTCCGCTTCCAAAATGGTGTGTCCGGCGCGCTCGGTCCACTCACGCAGTTCGCGCTACGAGGTCGGGTCCGTGCTCAGGATGCGCAGCGTCTCCCCCGCCGCGAGCGTGTCCATGATTTCCAACAGCTTGACAAAGCCAGCAGCGCAGTCGCTGCCACGATTATCCAACGTTTGTGTAGCCGCCACTGTGTCTAAAATAGCCATTATGCATGCTCCCTGGCATACAGATCATCGAGCTTGCACATGCCGGAGATGGGGGAGCAGGCTCGCCACATCGGGCAGGTGAGAAAGACAACGATGAGGACGCCGATCAATAATAGTTTCGCCAAGATTAACCAGCCAAAAGTTGAAGCGGTTAAGGCATTGAGATTAAAACCAACGTAACGATAGGCCTGGATAAAACCGGTGACGATCAGTGTCGGCAAAATGAGCCGTACCGCTATCCTAAACCGCTCCAGCTGCTGACTGGCGGCGACAACAACCGGCAGGGAGACAATGCTCCGCGCCGCCGGTACGGTGATGAAGATGTTCCACACGGCGCCGCCAAACCAGAGGCCAAAGGCGGCCAGGTGCAGCCAGCGAACCAGCAACGGCCGTATCCCCCCATCCTGCGCCAATATCACGTCAAACCCGGCCTGCACCAATGCGTTTAACAGCAGGAAGAGGAGCGTCAGCCGGGCCAGGTTGCGTTCGGCAAAGGGGTCGTTCCGGCCACGGCCGTAAGCATCTGCGCCTATCGCCAGCACAATCATTGCCAGGATCGCTATCTCCAGCCAGACCAGCCAGCCCACGCCCCAGGCCGCAAAACGGAAGAGGTCGTAAACGGCCGTGACCACAAACAGGGGCAAAGCGATTTGTGCCAACCGGCGAAAACGGGCAAAGGAAGCGGCCGTAAATTGGGTAAAGTAAGGCTGCTGCGCCCGCTCGTTTGTCGGGCGAGCGAACAGCCCCTTCCACATAAATCCCCCCGCCAGAGCGGCAAAGCTAACCAGATGCAGCCAGCGCGTGCTCACCTGGAACCACGTGCCCGCGCCATGCGTGCTCATGGTCAGCCAGGTACCGATAAAAGAGGCGATGATAATCACCGTTAGCGCCACTTTAGGCAGTACATACTTATCCAGGAGGCGCGTGGAAGCGGCGACAGGAATAGAAGATTGCAGCGTACTCATCCCATCACCTCCGGCATGGCCTGCATCATACCGAGGCCGTCACTGACCGCCTGAGCCAGGCCATAAAAAGCGCGGCGCGTGTCTGAATTGGGATCCAACACGGCCGGCAGGCCGCTGTCGCTATCTTCGCGGATAAGCGGTTCTAAAGGTATTTCGGCCAACAGGGGCAAATTCAATTCCACGGCCAGTTCGGCCGCGCCGCCATGACCAAAAATATGATGCACACCGCCACAATCCGGGCAGCGAAAATAGCTCATGTTCTCTACTAACCCCAACACTGGCACGCCCACTTTTTGGAACATGGCGATTCCCCTGCGAGCATCATCCAGCGCCACCAACTGCGGTGTGGAAACGATAATGGCGCCATCGACCGGAATGCGCTGGGTCAATGAGAGCTGGGCATCACCCGTACCGGGCGGCAGATCGACCACCAATACGTCCAGCCCTCCCCAGAAAACGTCAAACAAAAACTGCTGGATTGCTTTATCAATCATCGGGCCGCGCCAGATGGCCGGAGCGCTGTCTCCGGCAAAGGCCAGCGACATTACCTTGATGCCATAGGCTTCGGCCGGCAATATTTTGCCGTTTTCGGCCGGGGGTAGCTGCTTTAGGCCCAACATACGCGGCACATTGGGGCCATGAATATCAGCATCCAGCAGGCCGACACGCAGCCCTGACTGAGCCAGACTTGCCGCCAGGTTGACGGCGACGGTGCTTTTGCCCACACCGCCTTTCCCAGAAGCGACCGCCACGACATGCAAAATACCGGGAATTTCTTCCGGTGTAGGTACACCTGTACGCACCTTCTTTGACTGCGGTGGTTTACCGATTTGCAGCAGTACATCTGCCACACCGGGTACAGTTAAAGCAGCGCGAGTTGCTTCCTCAGCTATCCCCTGCTGTATTTCTTGGGGTAGATGGGCTGTGACGAGGCCAATGCGGGCCGTTGTCCCTTCCATCAGAACGCCGTGTACCAGCCCAAACGAAACTATGTCTCGGCTAAAGCCAGGATAGTTCACGGTGCGTAAGGCGCGAAAAATAGCGTCTTTTGTCGTGTCCATTAATTACTCTCCAGGGTCAATCGATTCCCAGCAAGGCGCGGCCTTCGGGAGAAATCATTATCGGGTTCCAGGGTGGGTCCCAAACCAGTTCGATAAATACGCCGGTTAATTCAGGAATAGATTGCCACAACACGCGCTCAATTTCCTGGGCAAAGCTGGCGTGCAGGGGACAGCCGGGAGTGGTGAGGGTCATGGTGATGGTAATACGGCCGTCTTCCTCAATATCCACACTGTAAATGAGACCCAAATCAACGATGTTAATGCCCAGTTCCGGGTCAATGACCGCTTTGATAGCAGCATAGATTACCTCTTCGGTGATAAATGTTTGCAGCAGCGAAGTCATAAATCAGCCTCCAGAACGATCTGGTAGGGCAGAACGATGGCATCAACGGGACAGATGGTTTCACATTCAGCGCAGTAATTACAGGCTATGGGGTCAGCAACCACGGCAGTGCCCGTTACCAACTCTAAAGCGTCAGTGGGACAAACAGCGATGCAGTCGCCACATCCTGTACATACATCTTTGTCAATTTGAGGAAGCCAAATTTCTTCTACCATGATTTATGTCCTTCAAGCCGAATTTGCTTCGTTTCCATGCTACTAGCGTAAGCGAAGGCTGGCTGGCTGGCCTTGATTTAGATCAAGTAACGTCAGGCAAAGCGAACATAGCCCGGAAAAGAGACTTGATCTAAATCATTTACGGCCAGGCCATCCCTGGCTACGCTATCATAAACGATTGCTCCATGAACCAACGGGGCACCAGCTAGAAAGCACACTCCAATTTTGAGGGAGATTATAATGACACCGATTGGCTTATTTTACGGAACGAATACAGATTACACGCGCCTGGTTGTTGACCAGATAGTTGAAGAATTTGAGATGGTGGCTCCCGATCTGCTGACCATCCACAATATTGCCGAGATGCCTCTGAAAAAGATGCTGGATTACGACCACCTGATCATCGGCTGCCCCACCTGGAATGTGGGGCAATTGCAGGAGGATTGGGATGTGGTATACGACCAACTGAACGATCTGGATCTGTCGGGCAAGAAGATCGCCATCTTTGGCCTGGGGGATCAGTATGACTACCCCGACAACTTTTGCGACGCCATCGGCATCCTGGGGCGGAAGTTTAGAGAGCAGGGCGCGGAACTGGTCGGCTTTACCTCCACTGACGGCTATGAGTTTAGCTACTCGCTGGGCGTGGAAGACGGCCGGTTTATGGGCCTGGCCCTCGACGAGATGAATGAGAGCGAGCGCACACCAGAACGGGTGATAGATTGGATCTGGCAGCTGGTGGATGAATTTGATCTGGTACAGTATTTGGAACCAGTCGTGGCCTGAGTCATGGTGTGGACATAGTTTTGGATGATACCATCGAGGGTATTGCCGCCTTTTTCATACCTTTTTCATCATCTCGTGACAGCCTTCTATGCGTTTCTCATGGGTTTCCTGCTATTGTGAGCTTGTTGGTTAGGCGAATTATTTGTTAGCAGATCACAACCCTATAGGAGATTAAAATGAGTACCACCGTTTCTTTATTAGATAAGGAAAACCAATTCACCCTAGAACAAGTCAGTTCTCTCGAGAGAGCAGCCTATACTATACGTGACAACGCCATTAAGCGTGCTCAGAGGAAGTTTCCCGCGCGGTTACGAAAAGTAGAATTGGCCGAATTGCTTGGATACCGTAACTTTGTGGATTATTTTAGACACGCAATAGCCCAGGAAGTTGCCCAAGTGCTTGCTGCCTACGATCAACATATCCAGGCTGTTTACCTGTTTGAAGAGTCTACCAATCCTGATGCCGAGACGGAAGATTATCTCCCATATGTAGACCTGACTATTCATCTTCTCGTTAAGGTAACTTCAGGTTCAGCCGCCCTGGAAGCATTCATAGCATCACTTGATCGAGCCTTAACAGATGCGCTACGGGAACTGCCGTCGCCAGTATTTGCCACATATACTTCGTTCCTGGATGTGATCCCTGTCACCCAACGCGATATTCTGGATGGAAGAGGTCACGCTGTGTTGTTATCGTCTATTTACGCACCACCACAAATAGTGTGGCAACGCCAATAAGAATTATGCTGGCAATCGGATTTAGACGATAGTGCCCAAGAAGGTTATGATTGAGCCTAATCCATTTGCAAGGGTTAGGTGAAAAAATGGTACAAGCATTACTTCTTAAAAATGTTCGTCCTATGGGGCGGGAAACGGTGGATGTTTTAATCCGCGATGCGGTTATCCAGCGTATGGAACCCAATATAATTGCAGAGGGCGATTTGGTGACGGTTTTAGACGGCCGTAACCAGCTTCTACTCCCCGGTCTGGTCAACGCCCATGCCCACATGGACAAAAACCTGCTTGGCTATCCCTGGTACAAAAATGAGGTTCCCGCCGCCACCATCCACGACTTTGTGGAAACGGAACGGCGTGTTCAGCGTGAGTTGGATGTCTCCGTGCAAACCCAGTCCATGCGGCAGGCGCAGGCAGCTATCGCTACGGGTACCACCCACATCCGCACCCATATTGACGTAGATGCCGGGGTGGGTTTAGCCAATTGGGAAGGGATGCTGGCTACACGCGAGGCGTTCAAAGATCGACTCACCATCCAGCTTATTGCTTTTCCGCAGGGTGGAATGCTGGTTCATCCCGGTTCGGTTGAACTACTGGAAGAAGCAGTAAAAATGGGGGCCGATGGCATTGGCGGCCTGGATCCATCAACAGTTGATCGTGATCCAGTGCGCCATTTAGATACCATTTTTACTATCGCCGACCGGTACGGTGTGGAAGTGGATATTCATTTGCATGAACCGGGTACATTAGGGGCGTTCGCCGTAGAATTAATTGCCGAGCGGACACGCGCCTTGAGCCTCCAGGGCCGGGTCACGATCAGCCACGTGTTCTGCCTGGGCATGATAGATGATGCCACTCTTAACCGGATCATTGATCTGCTGTTGGAAAATGAGATCACCATCATGTCCTTGGGTTCTGGCAGCTCTCCTTTTCCCCCGCTCAAACGTTTATACCAGGCGGGTGTCTCTCTTTGCACCGGTACAGATGGCATCCGTGATACCTGGGGGCCGTACAACACAGTGGATATGCTGGATCGTGTGCGGCTGCTGGGCTATCGCTGCGGCTTCCGTCAAGATGAGGATGTGGAGATGCTATTGCAAATTGCCACTTATGGCGGCGCCAAAGTCATGGGGGACAGCCAGTACGGACTGGCGGTGGGCAAACGAGCTGATTTAGTCGTCGTGCCCGGAGATACGCCCACGGAAGCGGTGATGACCAGCCCACCCCGGACGTTTGTCATTCAAAACGGGCGTCTCGTCGCCGCCGATGGCAACGTTCTTGACCTAAACGATTAGAAAGCAGATTTGGCTGCTTTATGGCTCCATTCCGCTCCAGCTTCTCCTTTTAGCTGCTCGTTAAAAAAGGACAAGGCCCGCTCCAGCAAAAGACCCCAGCTCTCGCCTGTGAAGGAGTGCCCCTGATTATCATAGGTGAAGGGAGCAACGTCCCGGTCGGCCGCTTGCAGGGCTTCAGCCAGTTTTAACGACCATTCGGTTGGCGTTTCAGCCAGAGCCTGGCCATCGGCCGTACCAACGTGAATTTGTACGGGCGCAGTGATGGCCTCCAGGTGATAAAGGGGGGCTACCTGTCAAGTGAAATCCGGATCAGCGGCGGCATCCAGGTAGGCATCTATGAGGCTTTGGGGAGTGTCAGAGGGAATTACCTCGGCCGGATTGCACTTGTCCCCACCGGTTTGCGATTGTCCTGTCAAACAGCCTGCTCCCCAACGGGCAATCAGGTCGGCATCGTCGGCACTGTTGGGGGCATATAAAACGGCTGCTCCCACGCGCTCATCAATCGTCAAAACTTTAGTGGCGAGTCCGCCCCCCATACTGTGACCCCATAGGCCAATCCTGGCCGGGTCTGCTTCAGGCAAGGTTTCAAGGGAACCAATCAGATTCAAGACATCAACCACAAGGCCCATGTGGAAAATGCTGAGACCCACATCCGATTCTCCCCAACTGCGTAAATCTGGAGCCAGCACCAGGTAGCCCTGACGCGCAAAAAATTCAGCTGCCTGCCAGGTGTCGGCCCCGGCATAATATTGCTCGCGATCGATATAGCCGTGCAGCAATATCAGAACGGGAAAAGGGCCTATCCCTGCAGGAACATACATGAGACCGGTAATTGTCAGATCATCGCTGGGATACTCAATATAAGATTGGGTAAAGGCCTCATTGTGCTCTAAAACCGCTCGCACTTGTATCTGGCCGCCGGGGAAATCACGCTGGCGTAAACCGGGAATGGTAAAGGGGAACAAGGGGTGTGGTGTCGCTGTGGGTGTAGCCACGGCCGTTGGCAAAGTTGTGGCTGGCGGTGTGGCACTAACCAGGTCGAGGGCACTCACGCTTTCGGGCGATTGTGATGCCGCTTCCAGTATCTTCACTATCTCGGCATAGCCACGCTGACGCGCGTGCGCCAGCGGCGTCACGCCATTGCTATCGGCCAGATGAACATCGGCCCCGGCATCAACTAACAAGCGGACAACCTCAGTGTGTCGTGGTCCGCCATCGCCCAGAATAATGGCCTCCAACAGCGCTGTCCAACCCAGCCGATTGACGTGATCGATCTCAATATCGGTCTTAAGCAGCTCCTCAATGATTTCCACGTGCCCGCGATCAGCCGCACGAATCAGCCCGGTGCCGTTGAAGCTATCCAGGCTATGCACATCGGCCCTGGCGGCCAACGTCAATTGTAATAGTTCCAGATACCCCTCCGAGGTGCTGATCAGATAAGCGCTCTGTTGCGACTCATCCTGCGCATTAACATCGGCCCCCGCCTCTATCAGCACCCTGGCCACCTCAACATGATTCTGGTAAGCAGCAGCAATTAGGGGCGTGATGCCATGAGCATCGGCCGTATGGACATCGGCCCCTTGGGCTAACAGGTGCCGGGTGGTGGCCACATCGCCATTGGCAGCGGCCGTCATCAACTCCTTATTGATTTCGGCCGTATCTGGCAATTGTCCACCTGCATCCGGCTGCTCATCAGTTAGGGGTGCGCTGTCCGATGAACGGGATGAGTCACAGGCGACTAAAAGCAACACAAATAATAAAGGGAGCGGAATTGTTCTTATTTTCGACATAGTATCGTACCCATTCTTTCTCTAGGATACTGTCCCTGATTACAGGTGCAAACCGTTACTGGAATTCAGTTATGATATTTTTACTCCGTGTATAATGACAGGTCCTGATGATAAGGCAAAGAATTTTCTCACGCTATCTGTAAAGGAGATGCACTATGCACACTGCACCAGACTGGGCATTTGAACTACAGCAACTTCACTTCTGGACGTTCTTTTGGCGGCTCACCTTAGCCGCTACATTAGGCGGTATCGTTGGCTTGGAACGGGAACTGAGTGGTCATCCCGCCGGGCTACGCACCAATATTCTAATTGCTACCAGCTCCTGCCTTTTTACACTTTTATCCATTCATGCCTTTCCCCTGGTGGGTTCTGCTCAAGATACGGCCCGCATTGCCGCTCAAATCGTGACTGGTGTGGGTTTTCTTGGTGCAGGTACAGTCATTCATACCAAAGGGGCTGTGTATGGCTTGACAACCGCCGCTACCGTTTGGATGGTAGCGGCGGTAGGGATGGCTGTAGCCACAGACCTATATCTAATTGGCATTGTCACCACGATGATGACCACTGGGGTTTTGGCTTTGCTCGCCCCTTTAAGCAAGCGGCTGGCAGACAGGGCCGAAGTCCGACAGCAGCAGCATTTGCCAGCCGTTGCCAAGGAAGAATCGGGCGAAAACCAGGTCAAAGCCAGTGACTCTGAATATGGGGAAGGGTGATGGTATAAGGCAAATTGCCTATACTGCAACCAGGATGGTGAAGGTAGCCTAGCTATCATTATGTTGCCGCTGGCAACTCTAAAAGGTCTCCTCCTTGATATAAGGCACACACCACAGCGTGACGGACAGCACCACGGCTTTGAACCACGCCTGGTGCATCTTTTCGATATCCTCGGCACTGTGCCCTTTAGCGGCCAAAAATTGGCGGATGGTGGCCGTGATGGGATAAATAAAGGCAATCAGGTAGCGGGCGTGAATGACGGGGACAGAATCAACACCATCTGTTTTGTTCTTCCCAGCGGTATGGTGGCGTAAGGCGATCTCGTGCTGGTAATCGAGCCATGTTTGATCATACGGCCGTTCACACAAATCGCGGATCCACTGCCCAAACCGCTGTCGCACCGCCCCCAGATAATCTGGTAAGGCATTACCCGCGCCATCAGAAAAGTAGTGAAGGAGGTGGGGATGCGAGCCAACAAAACCGTACCATAGATCAAGTATCTCATCGATTTGGTCGCGCAACACCTCTCCCGCCATCTGCAAAGAGCGCACATCTTCATCACTAAACAGAACCGTCGCCTTGAGCTTGTCAAATTCATCCAGTGAAACGGGGGATGTAGCAACGGCCGTTGTTCCATACGTATATCCAGCAATATTATTCATCAAAAAAACTCCTTTAATTAGCGGCGACGGGCGGACAGCCTTCCATCGCCAGGATAAAATAACCTTTCTGTTCAATCGCCTGCTGCATTTCGGGCGTGGCCTGCTCTACATGGCAAAAGCGGCATCGTTCGGCCGTTACTTTGCTCTCCTTAACGCCAACCTCGGCCAGATAATTCTGCCCAAAAGCAATCGCCGTTTCCTGCGCCGTCCCTGAAGGCACAATCACATCAAAATGCATTTGCTGCCCATCTGGTCTGGTCACATACGTATCAAAAACATCACAATTCATTGGTAAAACACTCCTTGTTAAAGATATTATTAGGAATCCTAACTAAACGCCGCAAAAAAATATTATGCCTTTGCCTCGTATTCGGGGCAGTGGATTCGCAGATCATGGAGTGCCAACGGTTTGTCGAGCAATTGGCAAAAATAGGGGGATGAGCCACTGTCCAAATGCTGAAAATGATCACAAGCGGTACACATTTGCTGTAAAGGAATAAAGCCATTCTCTTGCAATAACTGCATAAGTTGCAGCAGCGACTCCAGAAGTACAGCTTGATTGGGCAGGGTAGCCGCAAATTCACCAATCCGATTGGCAAAGAGAGAAAGTTCTTCGGCAATGCTGGCACCAGCAGCGGTTAAGGCAAGATTGTGGCGACGGCCGTCTTCTGGATCGGGATGCTTTTGCACATATTCCTTCTGGTTCAACACCCGGATTGCATCGCTGACAGTGGCATTCGTCAATTGCAGGTAGCGGGCAACGGCCGTTACCGAATCCAGATGGGGCTGAAAGCGAAGCGTCGTCAGAATCTGCATTTGCAACGGGCTTAACTGAAACTGCTTGTTAGCTTCCCACCAGTTGATGCGAAAAACGTGAGACAATCGTTCCAGAGCAAACACGATCTTGTGGTGTACATTGCCTTCATGGGAATTGGGGTCTAAAACAAAATTGTTCATAATAATGTATATAATTAGGAGTCCTAATAAAATAGTAAGCATAATTTTCCATTTGTCAAGGGATACTTGATTCAGATCATGGTTTTCCTCGGGAAAATAACTAATCTGCCTAAATGAAACTGTAAACAAAGGTGGAAGAAATAATGATTTATGAAATTAAATGGTCAGCAATCTTTCTTCTCATAGGTGACTGGTTGGCTTTGGGGTTCTTTGTGTTTTTAGGACAGCTCGATCATGAGATGATCGGTGCCAACCCCCTCCCCCGCTTATTAAGAACGACGGCCGAGATTGGGCTGCCGTGGACGGCCGTTGCTCTACTGTGGGGTGCCTATAAGCTCCCACCTGATATGACGGCTCGCACCTTTTTCGGCCGTTCGCTGACGGCTTGGCTAGTTGCTGTGCCTTTAGCACTGCTCTTACGTGCTTATCTACACGGGCAGGGAGCCATCATTGTTATTTTTATGGTCGTGACAATGGGATTGGGTGGTGCTTTCTTGCTCATCTGGCGTGGACTATATTTCCTTACCTGGCATCGTTTTGGCAAAAATTAACGCGAATAAGCATGCTTCACCCACAAGTTACACAAATTATACAAGTTAATACTTGACAAATACATTTTGCTCTATATAATGCAAGTAAAATCTTGTATAAATATTCCTAAATGGAGGTATGTCCCATGACTACAGCAAATTTATCATCCCCCGATAAGACCCTCAATAACCCCACTTATCAGGCTTACCAAATTTTACACATTGGTTTTACGACCGCTCCCATCCTCTTTGGTCTCGACAAATTTTTGAACTTGATGGTGGACTGGTCCATCTATCTCGCTCCCTTCGTAGACAACATCATTCCCGCTAATATTTTTATGCCCATCGTCGGCATCGTGGAAATTATCGCCGGGCTGCTAGTCTTCTTCAAGCCACGGATTGGTGCGTATGTGGTAGCCGCCTGGCTGTTGGGCATCATTATCAACCTTTTGTTGGTACCTGGCTTCTTTGACGTGGCCCTGCGCGATTTCGGTCTCTTCCTGGGGGCGCTGGCCCTGGCCCGGCTAAGCGAAACTTTTGCCGGCTAAGCAGACACACCTATAATGACCCGTATGGCAAGTAATGTAGAAAGTATTTCGGATGTGCAGCAGCAGATCCTGACCTTTATCAAGGAGCAGAGTGAGACGACCAATGCCGCCATTGCTGACCGGCTGAACGTTTCCTACGAAGCGGTGCGGCAGCAGCTGCGCCAATTGGAAGCGGCCCAACTGGTTGTTTCACGCAAGAAGCGGCCAGAAGGCCAGCGTGTTGGCCGCCCCACCCGGGTATACGCCCTTAGCGCCGCTGGTGATCATCTCTTTCCCAAAGCATATGATGAGCTGGCAGTGGAGCTAATTGACACACTGGCCGCTGCTTTAGGCCCGGAGGCTTTACGGCAAGTTTTGGCCTCGCTGACAGATGAGAATGTGCGCCAATGGGCGCCTCACCTGCAAGATAAATCCCTGTTGGAACGGTTGGAGGCGCTGAAGGGCATTTACCTGGAAGATGATGCCTATATGGAGGTGGACAGAGACGAAGCCAGCGGCGAACTGCGCCTGGTGGAGCGGAACTGTCCCTTCTTAAACGTCGCTTCACGCCGACCGGCCCTGTGCAGCGTCACCGTTTCGACATTGAGCCGCTTGCTAGGACACACCGTCACCCGGGAAAAACGGTTTCAGGATGGCGACGGCCGCTGCGTCTTCCGCGTCCATCTCAACCAACCCATCAATACCGATGCTTTCCGCTTTGCCTTTGAGGAAGAAATAAACGACAGCAGCTAATTCCACAATACGGCAGCTTCCGGCAAGCGAATTCCCCAATTATGGAACCAAATACGGCCGTTTCCGGCCGCAGCCAACCTGAGCGCACATGCCTTCAGGAGGGGAGATGTTTGTCTCTATTAGCGCTGTCAAAACCTCGAAAATACAAGGAACACAATGACTATGGAATCCAACCATATACCAACCATTACCAGCAATGGCAATGGACACCATGCCACCCTGTTTGGGGCAGCAACAGGCACAGAAGCAATAGTGCGCCAACTGCTGCACACCATTGGCGAAGACCCCAGCCGTGAGGGCTTGCAACGGACACCCGAACGAGTTGCCCGTATGTACAAAGAGTTAACAGCCGGTTATGACGTTGACCCTCAAAAATTAATCAACGGCGCCTTGTTCGACGTGGATTATAGTGAGATGGTTGTGGTGAAAGAGATTGAGTTTTACAGCCTCTGCGAACACCATCTGCTGCCCTTCTTTGGCTGGGCGCATGTGGCCTATATCCCCGGTGATAAAGTGATTGGCCTGAGCAAAATTCCGCGCATCGTGGAGATGTTTGCCCGCCGCCTGCAGGTGCAGGAGCGGATGACCCAGCAAATCGCGGCGCTGCTCGACGAGACGTTACAGCCTCTGGGGGTGGGTGTCGTCATTCACGGGCAGCATATGTGCAGCATGATGCGCGGTGTGAAAAAAGCTCAGGCCAGCATGGTCACCAGCGCTCTGCTGGGCAGCTTCAAAAACAATCCTCAGACTTGCGCCGAATTTATGTCTCATATTTACACAGGTCCGGTGCAAAGGAGTTAAATAATGACCCATTACAATTATCTGATTACTGGCGGCGGTATGGCCGCGTCAGCGGCCGTTTCTGGCCTCCGCGAACATGACAAAACTGGCTCTATCGGCATTATCGCCGCCGAACATGAGCCACCCTATGACCGTCCCCCACTGTCCAAGCAACTCTGGAGCGGACGCAAGACGGTAGAAGCGATTTACCATGAACTGCCTGCCGATGTGGCGGTGCATAACGGCCGTAAAGCCCAGCAGCTCAATCCGCAGCAAAAACAGGTGCTAGATGACCGAGGGCATCGTTTTACCTATGACAAACTGCTGTTGGCCACCGGTAGCACGCCGCGTCGTTTCCCCTTCGGTGGAGACAATGTTATCTATTTCCGCACTGCGGGTGATTACCAACGATTGCGCCGCCTGTCTAACAGCCATGAGCGTTTCGCCGTCATCGGCGGCGGCTTTATCGGCTCCGAAATAGCGGCCGCGCTGGCTATGCAGGGTAAGCAGGTAGTGCTGATCTTTCCCGATGAAGGGATTAGCAGCCGTATCTTTCCGGCCGATTTGAGCCTCTTCCTGAACGACTATTACCAGCAAAAAGGGGTGGAGGTGCTGGCGGGAACGGCCGTTACCGGCATTACAGGCTCTGGGACAGATTTGACTGTGACGTTGGACGACGACCACTCCCTCAATGTCCACAGTGTCGTCGCCGGTATTGGTGTCACGCCTAACACGGCGCTGGCTGAAGCCGCCGGCCTGGAAGTGGACAACGGCATCCGCGTCAATGAGCATCTGCAAACCAGCGATCCCCACATCTATGCCGCCGGCGACGTAGCCAACTATCCCGACGCTCTGCTAGGTACACGCCGCCGCGTGGAGCACGAAGACGCGGCCAACTCGATGGGCAAAACGGCCGGTCGGATCATGGCCGGGGCTAACGTAGCCTATGATTATTCACCCATGTTTTACTCTGACTTGTTTGACCTCGGTTACGAAGCTGTGGGTGAGCTGGATGCGCGGCTGGAACTCGTGGCCGATTGGCAGGAACCCTTTCAGAAAGGCCTCATCTACTATTTGAGAGACGATCTGGTGCGCGGCGTCCTGTTGTGGAATACGTGGGATCAAGTGGAGGCCGCTCGGGCGCTGATAGCCGCACGCGCGCCGCTGTCTCCTGCAGATTTAGTGGGTCGGTTGTGAGGTTGACCTAAACTCTGGAGAACGAAATGAATCCCTTAATTGAACTACAAGCCTACGGACAAAGCTTCTGGTATGACAACATCAGACGCAAGTTCCTCAAAGACGGCACCATCCAAAAGC
>Ga0209607_1000725_pt1 | contig 28903 bp, 28 predicted proteins | sample AD_UKC117_MetaG_FD_184413 | JGI IMG/M metagenome (GOLD analysis project Ga0209607, IMG submission 184413) | Active sludge microbial communities of municipal wastewater-treating anaerobic digesters from Hong Kong - AD_UKC117_MetaG (SPAdes)... | ecosystem: Engineered > Bioreactor > Anaerobic >... | reverse complement strand
TCACTGTGGTACAGGAGCTCATACCTGCTTGACCGCCGGCAGTGCGGGCCGGTGCTGGCGAAAGATAGATATGAAAATCATGGTAAGAAAGCCCTTCACTTTGAGATGAAGGACTTCAACGGCAGCTTCAGGGTCCTGGGCATCACACCTGAACGGAAGAAAAAGACCGGTGTGAAGGCAGCCATAATAAGGGAGAAAGGCGTGAACGGCGACCGCGAGATGGCATATGCCCTCTGGCTGGCCGGATTTGACGTAAAGGATGTGCACATGACTGACCTGATCTCGGGAAGGGAAACCCTGAAGGAGCTGAACATGATCGTCTTTGTCGGGGGCTTCTCCAACTCTGACGTACTGGGGTCAGCAAAGGGCTGGGCCGGAGCGTTCAGGTTTAACGGGAAAGCACGCGAGGCACTTGACCGTTTCTATAAGAGGAATGACACCCTCTCTCTCGGCGTCTGCAACGGCTGCCAGCTCATGGCCGAACTGGGACTGATAGTGCCTGAACACGATGAGATGCCACGCCTGGAACACAATGCCTCACACAAGTTCGAATCAGACTTCCTCGGAGTAAAGATCACTGATGGCCAATCCATCATGCTCAACGGGCTAAGCGGCATGGAACTGGGAATCTGGGTTGCGCATGGCGAAGGCCGGTTTATCCTGCCCTACCCGGAGGAGCAATACAACATCGTCATGAAGTACAGCATGAGCAACTACCCTGCTAATCCCAACGGGTCAATGTATGATGTTGCAGGTATCTGTTCAGCTGACGGCAGGCATCTTGCGATGATGCCCCATCTGGAGAGGGCATTCCTCCCCTGGCAGTGCGCCCACTACCCTGCTGAAAGACGCAATGACGATGTCACTCCATGGATGAAGGCGTTCGTCAATGCAAGAAAATGGATTGAAAAAAGCATAGGGCAGGCACGTTAAACCTGCCGGCATTACACTCAGTTAACCTTTGGCTTCAGTATCACTGAGGTAATAAGCGTGTGCTCTTCCCTGTTGAGCTGTGACACATCAGACGGATGAGGTTCTACCCTGTCACTTATAACCTGAACAGGGTACTCGCCGGGCTTGGCGAAGAAAATTGATCCCATATGCGCATCAGCCCTGAACCAGGGTCCCCTGACGTTCTGGTCATCAGTCACTATCTCGTCACCTATGGGCTTCTTTGCCAGCCTGGTTTCACCGGCAGTGATGATCACATTATCATTGAAATGAAGACTGGTGGTATCAATTGTCAGTGTGGAAAGCCATACATCGTAACGCCCGGGCTTGTCAACCGTGAAGAGCCATTCAGCAGTATTGTACTCAGGGTTGTCATCAACCTGAATGAGCTCGGCATCAGCTATACGCAACACTACACTCCCATCATTGTCGCCGCCACCGGCTATGCCATCCTCTGATGCTCCTTTACTGCTTCCATCATTCCCACAAGATGTAAAACCAACAACAGCTGCAAGAGCTAAAACAGCAAAAACATTAATAAATCTTTTCATACTTCGACTAATACTTTTCCTATTCCAAAACTTCAAAAACCATTCCAGAGTTCATCCGGAATTTGAGGCCTCAAAGTAAACGTAAATTTTTGAAATTTAATATACCCTATTATCAAATGATTACAGCTGTCAAAAAGTTATCAACCGGCATCGTTTGCCCTGACCGTTGCCCTTGCAGCTCTTCTCCTGGCTACTCTTGTTGACGGTGCGGGCAGGGCGGCGGCCACAAGCTCGGCAATATCGCTGACTTTAGTTTTTGTGGCCTGGACAAAGGTTTTCTTGCAGAGCGGGCAGGCTGTGATAAGCTCATCGGGCGACGACATGGTCAGGAGTCGAGCCGCATCGGCTGCAATCATTGCTTTCTTTCCTGATGCCAGGGTAAGGTTGCCCAGGCTTCCTCCGCAGCAGAGTGACATGCTTCGCTCCTGCGAGGCCTCCAGCAGCTCGGCCACGTAGCTGATAACGGCCCTTGGCTCCTCGTAAATACCTGAACCCCTGCCAAGCTCACACGGATCATGATAGACAACCTTCCTGTGCAGGTACCCAAGGCGCAGTGAACCCTCCTCAATAAGCAGGTTGATGAACTCCGAGTGATGCATCACCGTCGCTTCGAGATAATAGCTCTCCCTGAAGATCTTGTAACAGATAGGGCATGATGTCACCAGTATCTTTGCTCCCGATTTCCAGATTATGTCTGAATTATGGTTTATCAGTTCTCTGGCCTCCCTGTCCCGGCCGGCAAGCATCAACGGCCTGCCACAGCAGACTCCGCCCTTCTCATCCATGAACCTGTATTTCACCCCGGCACTCTCCATGATCTTCTTCATGGCTGCAATAACCGATGGGGTAAGATGAGTCATGCATCCGGCAAAAAAGAGCACCTCAGCCTTCTCCGGCTCTTCCCTGACAAGGTATCCGTATGACTGTGTCGGCACCTTCTCGGTGACACTCCTCTTCCTCATGACAGAGTATCTTTCAGGCAGGCTCAGCCTCCTGTCCGCCCTCTCTCCCTGGCGCCTCTCTATCAGCCTCATGGGTCCCAGCTCAATGCCTACCGGACAAACCTCCTCACACCTGCCGCACATGAGACAGTTGGCCGTAATGGCCGAGATGTCCCTGTCATTCCTCAGACCTTTGATAAAGTAGGCCGACTGGATATCATTGATACCCGCAGCATAGCTCATCTGGCATACGCTGATGCATACCCCGCAAGAAGAGCACGCGTGTGTCTGCACCTCGGTATATGATGAGTGTTTGTCGCCTGTGGTAATGCCTGAGTTGCGCATAAAAATAAGGAACAGCTCCACGGGAATATGGAAGTATCTGGAGACAGGTAACATAAAGAAAAATGTTCCCAGTGAGAGAGAATAGAGCCACCAGAACCAGGGAGCTATCTCCGCCGCGGGAAGGAATGATGCCAGGGCGCTGCCCAGGTTACCCGTAAGAAAACTGCCACTGCCGTGTGCACCGCAGGTAAAGCTCTCAGCCAGCAGCCTCGAAGGGAAGATCAGCCAGAGGCTCGTCAGCGCCAGCCGGTCTGTCCAGGTATGTCTCGTGGTCTTCTTCATCCCCATCATCCGGGGCGTGAATCTCTTTATCACAGCCAGTAACAGCCCTGACAGGATGAATGCCAGCAGGAAGTCCATCCATACATTGTAGATGCGCGCCAGCCCTTCTGCCCCATGCTCCGGGTTGAACCACCTGAAGAATATGGCATGCGACGGCGGGTTCAGATGTTTCTCCCCGAAGAAATCGGCTTCAATGGTACCAAATACAATCAGCAGGAACCAGCCGAAAGCCAGGCTCATATGCATATACCCGAGCACTGGATTCTTTCTGAAGATCTTCCGGTGCAACAGGCTCTCCATGAAGATCTCTCTCAGACTGTCCATGAATGGTTTTCCGAAGAAACCTCTCTGCAGGCGCAGCTTGTCAGGACGTGAGAGGCTGCGGAACCAGGCAACGCTTCGCACCACGCTGTATATCAGGATGAAATAGAGCCCGAGGTTAAACGGTATGACGAAGAGATCAGAGTTCATTCCTCTCCAGTTTTCTTATAGCTTCAGCTGCGACAGCCACCACATTGCGTGTATTGACCCCCCGGGGGCATACAAGCAGACACTTGCCGCACAGCATGCAGCGGGTAACCTCTTCACGAAGGGGTTCTATCTCCCCCCTTCTTATGTAAGTATTCATCCGCCTCAGATTGAATGAGGTATGCTGGCCGGCGGTGCATGTGGCCGTACATCCCCCGCAGGCAAAACAGAGCCTGAAACTGGGTTCCCTGCTCGTGATATACTCCCTCACCTTCCTGTCGGAAGAGTCATAGTCTATCATTCTGCTGCGGTTGATAGCAAAACCAAACTTATTTGCCCCTGTTGCGCTCATCATGCCTTCAGATACCTTACTGTCTCTGCTACTGCCGCCCTGGCATGGGAGATGGTATCGGTTATGTTCATTGGTGCAGTACATGTGCCGGCATAGAAGACCCCCTTTATGCCGCTCAGGTTATTTCCGTAATGATGGTCCCCTGACTCCAGGAAGCTGTTTATTCCCTGCCTGAATCCCGATGCTTCGGCAAGCTTCGCTCCTGACTCAGCCATCTCCATCCCTACCATCAGCACCATGATGTCAAGCTCCATCTTCAGAGGTCTGCCGGCCAGCGTGTCCTCTACCTTTATTACCAGCCTGTTGTTGATATTTACGGATGCTTCTGATACCTTCCCCCTGATGAAATTGACATTATGTACCTCCTGCGACTCCCGGTAGAGCTCCTCATAATAAGGACCATACATCCTCATATCCATGTAGAAACAGAAAACCTCACACGAGGGCAGCATCTGTCTTACCTCTATGGCCTGCTTGACCGCCGTCACGCAGCACACCTTTGAGCAGTGGTTGTTATTGACCTTTTCGTCGCGCGAGCCCACGCAATGGATCAGCCCAATGCGTGACGGCACCGTTCCGTCAGCTTTTTCCAGCCTGCCACGGTTGAACATCGCCTCCAGATCAACCGAAGTGATGACATTGTCATAAATACCGTAGCCATACTCTTCCTTACGATGAGCATCGAAAAGGTCAAAGCCGGTGGCTACAATCACCGCATCAGCCTCCTCCTCGGTCCCGCCTGAGAGGGTCACTCTCACTCCGCCGGGGTGATGCCTCACCTTTTCCACGGTTGTTCTGGTAATGATGTTTATGTTATGGTGCCCTGCCCTCTTCCTAAGGTAGCTCCTCACCTCATCTGCCGGCCTGCGATCGGGGAAGAGAGCGTGCCACTGCAGCAGGTGTCCGCCGGGATCATCGCCCTTTTCCACGAGGGTGACCCTGTAACCCATCTCTGCCAGGGCGCCGGCTGCTTCCATGCCGGCCACGCCGCCACCGGCAACAAGTACATGTTTGGGCACTGTTTTCATCCATCAATCAGGTTTGCAGGCTCAGGCAGCCTGCTTCCATCTCTGTCAAGGAAACGGCGTTCCGGGTCAGCCTTGATACCCATCTTGCGGAGGAGAGGCAACGATTGCACATTGTGGTACTGCAGTCCCAGCTCCCAGGGATCATATCCCAGCACCAGGCCGGCTACCTCCTCGTAGGTGAGCACAGGAATACCGTGACCCTCAGCCCCATAGGTAATACCGTCAATCTCCTTGATTGTATACTGCCAGCGGTCCATGAACATGGTGCATCCCGGGCAGTTTGCAATGATCATATCAGGACGGTAGGGTTCCATTGACTCGAACTTCTTGCGTGAAGCGAAGAGTGAATAGCCCCTGTTGGCCTGCACCAGGTACTGCCTGAAACCAAATCCGCAGCAGTGACGTCTTTCGGGGTAATCGATGATATCACCGCCCCAGGACTCCACCATCCCCACCAGCACATGAGGGAATTCAGCTCCGCCGACACCGTACTTCGGGAACATCTTCGAATAGTGGCAGCCGATGTGCTCCACCACCTTCAGAGGTTTGCCTGTGGCAGCGTCAACGAGATTATACTTCGCCTTGCGCGCTATCTCCTCCCTGAATTTATAGATGATATCACTTGTGTGCGAGATGGTCTCGGGTACCTCGAAAGTGCGGCCGGTAGCCTTGTACAGATCCTCCCGTGTGCGCTCAAGAGTCTCCGGAAAGTGTTTCCAGGTTTCGAGTATCTCCGAGTAAATGCCGAACGAGGTGACGCATGATATAGCTATATGCCTGTACCCGGCCTCGGTGGCGAGGGCAAAATGCCTGGCTACAACTGTCTGTATGGTTTCAAAGGGGACAACATCACCATGATAACCTATGCCAGTACAGGTGGTGTGCCGCGGGTCCTCGTATACATCCTTGCCCAGGTCCTCACGCAGTATCTTCAGGAAATACTGTTCAGATCCGGCAAAGAATGTCTGTCTGATGCATGACCTGACATAAAAGAAATGATCATCCGGTATCTCTTTCTGGTACTCGGCCCAGATACGCTTCTTACCTTCGGGTTTCATAGACCTCCCTCCTGACATCCTCAGGTTCACACTGGTGGCATCCGCTGTCTGCTGACACTACATGCCTGTAATACTCAAAATCACGGCCTTCCTTCTTAAACTCCATCCCCATCTCCTCTGCCTTCTTTTCGGAGGCATCCTCTATGGCGTCATAAAGATCCTGTCCGCCGGTAACCTCGAAGATGCTCTTCAGCTCATCAAGCACCTCGCCGGGAATCAGGCGGGTAGGCCCTTCCCTGCCGTTCAGCTCACCACCGAGACGCGCAAGTGAAGCGTCAAGATGATTGTAATAGTGCTCCCATGCCGGACCTTGCTCCGGATGAACCTCCGGGTCAACATCATAAGAGACGATGCAGTACCCGTGTTTGAGCACGTTGTCACCCACGGTGCGCTTTATGGCGAACTGCTGCCTGCCTTTCTCTGACGAGGTGAAATATCCCAGTTCCTGCGACAGTTTCCTGAGGGCCATGATCACCATACCCGGGGTATTGCCCCTGGGACAGCGGGTCTTGCAGCTCATGCACTGGCCGCAGTACCAGATGGTCTCGCTCTTGAGTAACTCCTTGATTATGTCATTGTTACGGGTCTGAACCAGATCAACTATCCTGCGCGGATCATAGTGATAATACTCAGCAGCAGGACAGATGGCAGTACAGATTCCGCAGTTCATACAGGCTTTCAGTCCCTCCTCGAAACGGACATCCTGCATGAGTCTTGAATACAGATCTTCCATAGTTTGATTTAATGCCCATTAGGGGAATGTCAAAAGTAGTCATGACTTTTGAGGTCAGGAACGGGATTTTAGCCCATTTTTCGGGGGTATTTATACTTAGAAGTCGGCAGTACCAGTCGGCAGTCGGCAGTCGGCAGTACCAGTCGGCAGTCGGCAGTACCAGTCGGCAGTACCAGTTTGCAGTATGGACATGGTATCAGCAATGCCCGCCGGTGGATATTGGCCGTGGACCAATAAGAATTGTAAAAGAATGAATAACTTTATTCCCAAACCCTGATAAATGAAAAAGCACACACTGAGGATAATCCTGCCGGTTGCGATGGTAATCTGCATCCTGACCTCCTCATGCAGGAATGAAAATATTATCACCTTCCGGTCACTCCTGAAAGAGATGGCTGACCCGGAAACACTCACACGCTTCCCTGCCCCCTCTTACAGCCTGGTGCAGTTCAGCTCGTACGACAGACGCAGCATCCACCCTGACAGCGCCGGGTGGTTCGCAAACAACGATTACACTCATTTTATCCGTGAGGAGGTAAATGAGGGCCGACGTGAATTCGTGATGCTTGAGGCAGACGGCCCCGGCGCCATAGTACGCTGGTGGATGACCTTCGGAAACGAAAACGCACTCAACTCATACATCAGGGTATATATTGACGGGCAGCCGACGCCTGTCATCGAAGGGATGGCCCCTCAACTGGTCGGGGAAGGTGTTCTGGCCCCCGCACCTCTCAGCAGTTCGGTTTCGCCACTAACTGCGTTGCAGCGAAGGGGGTACAACCTTTACCTGCCCATCCCCTTCGCCGAAAGATGCAGGATAACACTTGAAAACGACTCCATCATCATCACCCCGCAAAGGCGTCAACCCTCAATATACTACAACATCAATGCAAGGCTCTTCGAGAAAGGCACGAGGATTGAATCAATGAATCGCGAATTCAGCAATGGCGATCTGTTCGCAGTAGCTGCCTGTGCCTCTGACCTTGCATCCAGCCCTGAAGGAAAACCAGAAAAGGATCTGATAAAGAGGATTGAAGGGACGCTGGCACCAGGAACAGAAATATCGCTCCCGGTCAGCAAAAAAGGAGTTGCAGTTGCCGGTTTCTCTGTTGTGCTAAACGCGAATGACACAGCAGCGGCGCTGGAAGGAACGGTCATCAGGATGGCCTTTGACGGCCAACAGACAGTTGAAGTGCCGGCAGGGAACTTTTTCGGTACGGGTTATTCGTTCAACAGCTACAGGACACGCTTCACTGCCGTTGATACGGCTGGCACATTAAGTTCCTCCTGGCTGATGCCCTTTCGCGACAGCTGCCGGATAAGCATCTGCAACGGGTCAGAAGAGAGCATCGGCATAAGTGCGCAACTGATACTTACTCCATACAGGTGGGACAACTCCTCAATGCACTTCGGTGCATCCTGGAGGGAATATGACAACTTCGAGGCAGCAGGGGCTGAAAACACAGGCGGAACAGGCCTTCATTCCGATGTCACAATCGCGGAGCTGAAAGGAAAAGGACTCTATGCCGGCGATGCCATCACCATTTTCAATACGGCGGATGCCTGGTGGGGTGAAGGCGACGAGAAGATATACGTTGACGGTGAGACCTTCCCGTCATCAATAGGCACCGGAACAGAGGACTACTTCGGCTATGCCTGGTGCCGTCCGGAACGCTTTGACCACCCACTGATAGCACAGCCTGCCGGGGATGGCAACTTCCATCCGGGGATGAGTGTGAACATGCGTTACCGCATCCTCGATGCCATACCCTTCAATGAATCCCTGAAAGCCGATATAGAGATGTGGCACTGGGTGAAAACCACTGTCAGTTTTTCACTCACGTCATACTACTACAAGGTACCTGACTTGTAAGTCAAAAAGTCTCATACGGCACCGGGTCCGGAGCGGTCCTGCGACTGGCAGCGCCGTGATATTCTTGTGCCTGCTGGCCGCGTGAAGAAAGGATATGTTATCTGCTCCTTTTGCGTTGCCCGGTGAAGTACCGGAGCCATATGCCTGTTATGGTGAAAAGAATAAGCGACAACCCAACAAATGAGGTGTAGATAAGTTTGATTATCTCACTCTCAAAACCCAGGAGCTTATCTGCCAGTGACATGTCATGTATATCCTCTATCACATCTGATCTGCGGCGCTCACGATGGAGCAACTCACCCGTTGCGGCATCAAGCTGGATTCCGTGGTAATGGTGAGCAAACACAAATTTCACCATTCCGTAATCAGGCCTTATGTCTATCCTGTCAAGCTCCTCACTCAGCTCTTCCCCGGCCGTCTCATGCAACCGCATTATGGCTATCGTTCTCAGAGAGTCAAGCGGAAGCCACCTGGCCAGATCCGTTGTGGTTCCCTGGTGAGAGTCAGGATGGAGGTAACCATTGCTGTTCTTCTTCCAGCCGAGCAGTATCCCTGTTACGGCTACAATAAGCAACGTCACGGAAAGGAATGATGCGGTCAGACGATGTATGCGCCTGACAAGCCTGATGGTCCCTGTTCTCACTGCCACGTTGCGGGACTGATTACCACCCTGGTCTGCGTACCTTGTTCTTCTCATTGATTGGATTGGCGTCAAGCACAAACATACCACGTCCGTGAGTGGCGATGATAATCATATTGTCCCGGGGATGAACCTGGAGGTCATGCACATAGGCAAATGGCAGATCGCCAAGTACATCCCACCTTGCACCGCCGTCCTTGCTGATATATACTGACGCGTCCGTTCCTGCATACAGAATATCTTCCTTGACCGGGTCTTCCCTGATGACGTTAACCGGTCCCACGGGTATGTTGCCTGAAATGTCAGTCCAGGTGTCACCAAAATCAGTCGACTTCCATACATAAACCTGGAAATCATCATCACGTCTTCCTGTCTGTGTCATGTAGACTGTCCCCAGATCATATTTTGAAGCCACAATACGAGACACCCACCTGACCGGTACGTTTTTAGGCTTCAGCTCGGTCCAGACCTTTCCGCCGTCTTTTGTACGCCATATCCTGCCATCATCGGTCCCTGCATAAAGCAGACCCGCTCTCAGAGGAGACTCGTCAAGAGCCTGTATGGTCTGATAGTTTATGTCACCTGATTTCTTCGGATCATTGAAGGTGAGGTCAGGGCTTATGAACTCCCATGTGTTACCCTTGTCACGTGACATCATGACGTACTGCATGCCGTGAAAAACAATGTCCGGGTTATGTGGTGAAAGCAGCGTTGGTGCAACCCACTGGCCCCTCAGCTTTGGCTCATCACTGTACCTTACCGGCAGCAGATCCTTGCGACTGGCCGGATAATTGTCCACCTCAGCCCTGGCAAGAGCACCGTAGAAGGTGCTGGAATAAATGGTATTATTGTCACGTGGGTCCACTGCATGTGAGCTGCCTTCAGCTCCAAGGGTATTTGTAAACTCCACCGGCTGTACCCTGTCACGTCCGCGTGAGAGATCCACACTGCCGTAGAAACTGTGATGATCCTGTATAGATCCGAAGACCCTGAACGGTTCGCTGAAATCATATGCAATGTTGTAGAACTGGGCAAGAGGAAGGACATCAATGGGGTACTTCCACGTGGCGCCTTTGTCATATGAAATGGTCAAACCTCCGTCCTGCACATTGAGCAGATAATTGGGATTCTGCGGATCAATCCAGAGTCCATGATGATCAGCATGCGGTCCTCTCAAAGGCTTGAAGGTGGCGCCCCCGTCGACCGACTGGTGGAGCTGAATGCCCAGTGAATACACAGTATTTTCATCCTTCGGATCGACCCTGATCTGCCCGAAGACCCATCCATATGTTCCCGAATGACGCTCCATATATACCTTTGTCTCTTCTGTGAGTCCGCTGACCTGCTTCCATGACGAACCTGCGTTGTCAGAACGGTAAACAGTAGCGCCTTTGATAACATCCTGTTTCTGCCTGCCATATGAATCAAGCTCGCCGGGCTGTGCCTTGTAGGCTATCTCATAGTTGTCAAGCAGGAGATAGAGCACATCAGGATTGGAGAGTGAAATATCAATGCCGATCCGACCGCGGTGCTGCGGAGCAGGAAGACCATCATTGATCTCCTTCCATGTTTTTCCTGCATCAGTCGACTTCCACACCCCGCAGTGACGTGTCTCCGGCCATGTGCGGGGGTCATTCCATTTCAGCCTTATGCGCTCCCATGTGGTTGCATAGATTGTATTTGGATCACGGGGATCCAGTACAACATCAACAACACCTGCATTCTGATTCACCGAAAGGATCCTGGTCCAGCTTTTGCCCCCGTCAATGGTTTTGTACAGACCCCTTTCCTCGTTAGGTGTCCACTCGTGTCCGGGTGATGCAACATAAACTATGTCAGTATTTTCAGGGCTTATCCTGATCCTGCCTATAGTATGAGTATTTTCAAGTCCCATAAGGCTCCAGCTCTGACCGCCGTCAGTGGTTTTAAATACACCGCATCCGGCGTTGGAGCTTCGGAAAATATTTGCTTCACCTGTGCCAACCCATACCACATCAGGATTCTTTGGGTCAATTGCGATGTCGCCAATGGACGCCGTTGGCATCTCATCAAAGACTGGCTCAAAGGTGGTTCCTTCATTAACCGATTTCCATACACCACCGGTGGCTGACCCTACCCATATTGCATACTGGCCGCCCCTTGGCGAAACAGCTTCTACATCAGTGCATCTGCCACTGATATTTGTGGGGCCGATATACTGCCAGTGCATATCTTTATAGGGGGATGCCTCCCGCATATCAGCCTGGGCGCTGAACATCTTCACACGCTCGGTGCCTTTGAGAACGGGTTGCTTTGACTGTGCTGATACCTTTGCAGGCAACAAAGCCAACAGGAACACTGATAAAAGTGCCAAATAAAAAATGGAAGTTATCCTGATCATTATTAGTTGATTAAGTCAGTATATAAGTATTCACACTTTCCCGTATGCATTCTGTTATATTTTTTTACTGCACTGCCTCGCAAACAGCTGCATACCGCCAGGCCTTCATGAAGAGCCGTATGATAACCAGTGTCTGCGTGGCAAGAAAGAAAAGAAACACCATAATGCCCTTGTCCGGTGTGGCAATGGAAGCAAACCAGAAAACTGCCGCGACAAATGCGGCATTGATAAGCAATACTGCAAGCACGGTGCCGTATGAAAGCCAGAATCTCTCCCTGAGCGCCCTGAAGCCTGCCCCCAGTGCCCTGAAGGTCTTGTGTGATCCTGTGGCTGCTACCCATCTGCGGGAGGCATCGGCAACAAAAAGCCAGACGGGCATTACAAGAACCCACAATACGTAAAGAATTTTCATAACAATCCCTGACGGGGTCTGCATGCCTGTTATGGCCATGGTGATAATTCCTGGCAGGCCGATCATAATGAAAGTGAGGACTCCGATGATAAGCATCATCAAAATTGCGATCCTGAGATAGGGCAAGAAATTGTTTGCCGATGCCCTGAGAAAATCGGATACCTTCTGTCGGCCCCATGCCATTGTGAACCGCCTGAAGAGACCACCGGCAAAGAATGTCATCAGGAAAAACCCTGCTATGGAAAGCAGAAAAGTTCCTGCAGAGGCTGAAGCCATCAGCGCCCCGAACGGCCTGCCAATGTCTCCGGCAACGCCAATGTCAAATCCGTCATTGAGTTTTTCAACAATCATACTGCTGTCGAAGATCATATTGAGAAAAGCTCTCAGCGGAAAGCCCACAGCAAGAACAAGAATCAGAGTGGTTACCCATATAAGAAGGATCTGCTTATATGACGAGACCGCTTTCACGGCTCCATTCTTCAATGTATTGAAAAGAGTCATACCGGTAAATTTAAAGAGTAAATATTGAAATCATCATCTGCACCAGGAACATGAACTTGTTCATCATCCGTCTGGAAGTTGCTCTTGACGGCTCCAGCGTGTATGAATTGTTCATCCGGTTGATATCAATGTCAATCTTGTCATAGGGATCAATCTTTGCCCACACAACCTGCCCGACCCCGGTATACTCATAGTCCTTGTAGGCACCGGTACCATCCCAATTTTCCAGAACCTCTTCGCCAGTATCAAACCCTATCAGCACCTCAACGGGAAGTATTACCTCGCCCAGCCGCTCAAGGCTTACCCTGGAGAGATACAGTGTATCACTGGACCGGTCACTTCGGGTATAGGTAACAGAATCACCGTTTACCACGCCGGAATAGCTTCTTATCCTGTTGCTGGTGATGCCTGACACCCTGTAATCGCATTCGCCCTGGCCATAAAGCACCTGGTTAAAGAACCAGTTCATGTCTTCGCCGAACCGGTTCCCGTGTTCGTTCTTCACCACATCATTGACAACAGCAATGAAATCCTGTCCCGAAGGATGCTTGAAAGCCCAGCGTCGATAATACTCCCTGAAAACATTGTCCATGGTTTCAGTGCCGATAATTCCCTCAAGTGTATGAAGCCATACTGCTGCTTTATTGTAGGACATCATGGAATAGGTGCCGTGAGGATACATCCACGAGGGCAGATCATTGGTAGCAATTGTGCGATTGGGTGATGTAACATAGCTGATCCTTCCCTGGTCAGCATCAGACATCTTGAGGAATGGAAGCCTCAGGAGCCCGTAGCCGTCGCCATAGTAATGGTCAACAATCCGTTGCTCCCAGTATGAATTTATGCCCTCGTCAACCCATGGTTCCTCAAACTCATTGCTTGCCAGCATTCCCATAAAATAGGAATGACCGAATTCATGTATTGTGACCATCTCCGCCATCTTCATGAATGAAGGGATAGCTCCGGCACCCATGGTTGTGAACAGGGTGGTATACTCCATCCCTCCTGCACCTGACCCGTTAAAAGGAGGATCTACAAAAGTAAGATGAGGCCATGGATAAGGCCCTACTCTCTCGTTCAGATACTCAAGCGCATAGATAACAGCCTCAAAATGATTGTCAGCCTTTGACAATCCAGTTTTACTGGTCAGCAGAGTAATATCAACATGATTCCACTTCCTGTCAAGAACCTCATAGCCCGGCCAAGCAGTCCACGCAAAATCAACAATATCCTCCGCCCTCCAGACAACCTTCTTGAGACCGTCGCCAAGGTCAATCTCCTCAATAAGCATCCCGCCCGAACCTGTAACAAATTCAGAGGGCAGGGTCACTGATACATTGTACACCGAATGATTTGAGTAAAATTCCGAATTGGGGTGAAACTGGTGGCAATTCCAACCGTCGGCCTCGCGCTGACGCATGCCGGCCGTCTCATAAACCCCGAATTTCGGGAACCACTGAGCCACGAAGTGGAAGTCTTCGTCATAGCCTGTCCTCCGTATCGGTGAGGGCAGCTTCGATATAAAATCCAGTTTCAATACAAGAGTGTCCCCGGGAGCAACAGGCTCCGGCAAAGCAATCCTTAATACCGTTTTGTCATGTTCATTGCCGTCATCGGGCGATACATAACCATACAAGCCGGTCAGGTCATTTCCTTTTCTGTCACTCATAGAACTGACCTTCACCCATCCCCATCCATCCTTGCCAGAGGCCGACCAGTTGCCTCTCGAAGCAAATGTGCTTTTATTGCTGCTGAAGGCATTGAGATACATGTGCATCATCGCCTCCCCTACCGGCATGGATGAGTTGTTTACCCACCAGGCAGTCATCATGCCGCTGACAATATGCTTTTCAGGATCAAGGGTCACATCTATATCATACCCTGTTAACCTGGCACTCAGTGGCTTGTCTAAAATAGCCTGTCCGGCTGCCACCAGGGGCAGCAGACACATGAATACCGAAAAAATCTTTCTCATTACTGTCCGATTAATGAATAAATCCTTAAAAATAAGCCATATTTTCAACCCTTTGCTAACTTTGCACATATTTCTTTTTTTGTGCAATGACAAAGAGGGGTACACGGGAGATGATTGTTGATGTGGCGGCAGGTCTGTTCGCCACAGTTGGTCTTCGTAGGACCACTATGGAGACAATAGCAGCGGCAGCCGGCCGTGGCAGGCGTACCGTATACATGTATTTCAAGAACAAGGCTGAGATATATGACGCAGTGGTTGATATGGAGATTAAGAAAATTACCGGACCACTGAGCAACCTGGCCAGATCAGATGAACCACTCTCTGTTATCCTGATCCGCTATGGCGAGGAGAGGGCAAGGAGGCTGAATGACCTTGCAGCCAGAAACCCACTGCTACTGAAAGATTTTGCGCAGGGGCACAGCAGGATAGAACGGTTGAGGGAGAGACTGCACGGGCTGGAGATGAAGTTGCTTAAGCCACTGTTCAAGAGGTTCGGGACCGGAAGCTTTGCCCCGGGTGATCCATCTCCGGAGGACTATGCTTCTCTCTACCTTAACCTCCTCAGGGGAAATGACAGGCTGCTTACCAAAACGGATGGTCTGCATGAAGCCATCCGTCTCTCCTCTCTCTCTGCCTGGTTACTGCTCAGGGCCCTTGAAACAGATTATCCCGGATCCGCCCCGGAGCCGGAATCCCACCCGCGTAAGACCGTCAGCTGAGCGCGCGGTACTTCTTCATAACATCCCCTGAATTCATCATAAAGTCAATGTACTGTGCCCTTGTATAGGGAAGCTTGCTCTCCAACTTCCTCATTGACAGTTTGCCACGGAAACTGCCGAGGTCAGCATAACCATGACCATCCATCCATTTGCCGATCTCTTCGGTCATCGACTTGATCACTTCAATACCGTTTCGGTAGAGTGTGCTTACTACCTGTACAGCATCAGCTCCTCCAAGGATCATCTTGATGACATCATTGGCGGAGTAGATCCCTGTTGATGAACAGACAGATGCCTTGACATTTCCGTGAAGCATTCCCGTGAACCTCAGTGGTAATTTGTTGTCCTCACCGTTGCTCAGATTATAGGGCATGGTGTGCTTCTCTTCAAAAATGTCAATATCAGGCTGCAGCAGTCTGTTGAAGATGACCACTGCATCAGCTCCGGCTTTGTCGAGCTCAGAGATGAATTTCAGCGTGTTGGTGTAATATGGCGTCAGCTTCACTGCCACGGGCATCTTCACGGCAGCCTTTACTTTACTCAGTGTATCAATCTGCCGTTTCTCTATTGTCAGACGATCAATACCTGATTCATCGGGAAGTGAATAGAAGTTCAGTTCCAATCCGTCTACACCCGTTGCGGCTGCTTTCACGGCATACTCAACCCACACCTCGTCTGAGATTGCATTGAGGCTGGCAAAGAGGGGTACAGTCACAGTCTCCCTTGCTTTTCTCAGATTAAGGAGATAGTCGTCAGGCGACTCGGGTACCGACTCTGAGTTGGGGAAGAGGGTCACCTGTTCCGCATGACGGTGTTCATATTCGGTCTTAAGCTCATAAAGCTCAAGATTTTCCAGTTGCACCTGCTCTTCAAAGAGCGATTTGTAGACTATGGCTGCAACACCTGCCTCCTCCAGCTGACGCAGCTTGTGGAGGTCAGTTGACATATTGCTTGCTCCTGCAATAATAGGGTTCTTCAGTTCGATACCCATGTAACGTGTTCTCAGATCTGCCATGACGTTTATTTTTTATGTATAACAACAGGTTAAACAAAAAGTTCGTAGCACACAGACTTATAACGTATCCGGCTACGGTGACGAAAAACGGCCGGGGATGCCGGCCGTCAGTATACTCGAATTCCAGAATTTATTTTGCCTGGGCAAACTGCCCTTTTGTCACCCAGTGTACCACCTCGTCAGAGAGGGGCTTGACTGCAGGCTTCAGAAAGCCTACCAGGTTGCCGTTCTCGTCAATAAGGTATTTCTGAAAATTCCATGACACCTCTGAGTCGAGCACGCCGTTGGCATTCTTGCTTGTCAGCCACCTGTAGAGCGGGTGCATGTCATCTCCCTTGACTGAGATCTTTGCCATCATAGGGAATGTCACCCCGTACTTGCTATCGCAGAACTCCTTGATATCTTCATTGGTACCGGGCTCCTGGTTCATGAAATTATTTGCAGGAAAACCTATGATCACCACTTTGTTCTTATAGGCCTTGTGCAACAGCTCCAGGTCCTTGTATTGTGGCGTATGGCCGCATTTTGAAGCGGTATTCACTATCAGCACCTTTTTCCCTTTGAGTTCGGCAAAGCTAAACTGCTCCCCGTCTATGGTCTCAACGGTAAAATCGTAGAACGACTTCTGTGATAACGCCGGAGCAACTATCAGGGAGAAAATGGCTGCAATGATTATAACTCTCTTTTTCATCTGGTTTCTGTTTTCTACGAAATTAATAACAAACCTGGTGCCAAAGAGTTTTCCCTCTCATTTAAAAAATAGAGTCACTTATTTATAATTTGTCTAAATAAGCTTGGAAATGGGAATAATATGGTTTATCTTTAAGTGTTACTTCTGACGGAGACCGGGTTTACAGCTCCCGGTAATCCGTTCCTGTTCAGCGTCGACAGTAATCGGCAAAAGAGTCAGGCACAAAGCCGGGAACTGCATTTCTGCCTTCGTGCCAGTAAAGGAAATTTAACCAAATAAGGAGGTGTGAGATGAAAGAGATTATTAATCTTTTCGAAGCGAACAACTGGGAGGATGCACCTGAGTATTCAGGCGGCTCCAGGAAAAAGGTGCTGCACGACGAGAACGGCCTTAAGACGGTGCTTCTCAAGCTGCCCGGCAACTTCTACATGGCCCCGCATGCACACATTGTTGCCGAGCAGCATTTTGTGCTCAGGGGAGAGTATGTGAGTGAGGGCAAAACCTACAATGAAGGAACCTACAGGTATTTTGAGGCCCATGAGAATCATGGACCATTTGAGTCCAAAAACGGGGCTATAGTGCTGGTTATCTGGCATCCAAACGCCATGAGAAGTTAAGCAAGTCATAATTACGTAAATTAGGTTCGCTGCAGCCGTGAGTATTCCAGGTGATAGTGAGGCTTTTACTTTGTGCATATATAAATGCCATCACAGGCACAAACCTGGAAAGTAATCTTCTATTTTATTATTAAAACACCACAGTCATGGAAAAATATCTTGTCGCATCATCAGGTGATACTCTTGAATCTAAAGTATCTGGCAGATTTGGCCACTCCGGCTGGTTCCTGCTTATTGACCCGGTCACAATGAAGTATGAATCATTCGAGGGATTCAGTGTGGAGGAGGACCAGGAGATATCCAGGTTCATGGATGAGACCGTGAAGAAAGTGATCGTTGGCAACATCGGACCCGGAGCCTTCAACGAATTGATCTCATTCGGATGCAGGATCTACCTGTGCCGCAATATGGCCGTGCCGGAAGCGATTAAGAAGGTAAAGAACGGCGAGATAAAACCGCTTAAAGAACCTACACTCAAATCAAGTATTCACTCCGCACTCAAGACAGGTTATAACTACGGTGGACACGGGGAACGAATAAATCCTGGTGGTAAAGGATCAGAATTGCCCGGCAGGGGGATGAACAGGGGAACAGGCAGAGGACTCGGCCGCCTCAGAGGAAACAAAAGATCTGCCGGAAGAGAGACTAATTTAAGGCGTGGAACGTTAAGAACGAGATAGCAACAATACAATATGGAGATACTGCCGGATAGAAAAGATGTGGACGACCTGACCGAATGGTTCACAGTATTCACGAATACATCAGAAGAAGAGAGTGAAGCTCTGCGTCTAAATTTTGAAATTAAGAGAGAACACACTAAAAGGGTTGTTGAAGAGATAACTTATATTGGAAATGCGTTCGGGCTGAGCCAGATGGAACTGAACATGGCTGAAATCATCGCTCTGCTGCATGATATAGGCCGCTTTGAACAGTACAGGAACTATGGAACCTTCTCGGATCACAGGTCTGAGAACCACGCTGAGCTGAGCCTGAAGATCATGAAAGAAAGAAACATCCTACATCCCCTTGCACCTGATGTCCGTGAGCTCATTTATTGCTCCGTAAGGTACCATAACAGGCCTTCCCTCCCAGTCACTGAGACTGCAAGATGCCTCTTCTGGTCAAAACTTCTGCGCGATGCTGACAAACTTGATATATGGAGAGTGGTAACCGACTATTATCACAGAAGCAACGGCGAACGCAACGTGGCACTTGAGCTGGAACTGCCTGACACTCCCGGCATTTCAAGTGCGGTGTTTGAGACACTGATGAAGGGCGAGATAGTTAATATGCGGGACGTCAGAAACTTAAATGACATCAAACTGCTACAGGCAGGGTGGATCTATGATATTAACTTCGAACCTTCAATATCCCGGGTCAGGGAACGCAGGTACATTGACCTCCTTAAGGAGGTTCTTCCGGAAACAGATGAGGTCAGGATGATTTTTGACAACATTACTTCCTTTATGGGCAATCACAACTAACGTACGGTCAATATAATCCATGTCACCACCCGGCAGTAACCCGGTGATCTCAGATAAACAGCCTGACTTGAATAATTACTAATGTTAGCATAACCACCGGGCACCTCAGAGAATTTCGTAGCTGCTTACAGGCATCGGGAAGTTCAGCCTGTTGAGTATCCGTTCCAGGATTATCCCCTGATTCTGGTCATATGTATATCCAAGGGTTGCCCTTACTCCGTATGAAATGAAGTTGACAGCCCTGTCAAGAGCCACCGGCAGACTGTCGCCCTGAAGCATGGCTCCTGTCAGCACACTGGTGAAACAGTCGCCTGTGCCGGGAAAATCGGCCGGCACATAATCTATCGGCACTCTCCAGAACCGGTTCTCTCTCCTGTTATATGCCATAACTGAGAATCTCTTGCACTCCCCCGTTTGCGGCACGCTGGTGATCACCACAACCCCTGGTCCTGCTTCAGAGAGCCGCAGCAGCCACTCCTTCATCTTTACTTCCCCTGTCTCTTCCGGGTAAGACTCTCCCAGGAGCAGAGCCGCCTCCGTAAGATTCGGAGTGATGATGTCAGCCTTCCTGATCAGCCTTCGCATCTCTGCTACCATCTCCTTATTGACAGAGCTGTAAAGCATGCCATTGTCGCCCAGCACCGGATCTGTCACCACCATCGACTGGTCGCGGCAGAGAGTATCTATCACCTCTTCCACTATGCTGACCTGCCTGTGTGATCCGAGGAACCCGCTGTAAACGGCATCAAAGGCAATGCCGAGTTGCTTCCAGTGCTCAATGATGGGCTTCATCTGGTCTGTGAGATCGGTAAAATGAAAACCTTCATAACGGCTGTGTGATGAGAGGACAGCAGTAGGAAGGGAACAGACCTTCACTCCCATGGTTGACAGAATCGGAATGACCACCGAGAGTGAGGTTCGTCCTACCCCCGACAGGTCATGTACTGCAGCCAGCTGCCTGACAGGTGATTGTGCAGACATTTCCATTGTTTCTCCTTATTTTTTAGGCAAAATAAACAAACTTGCGCCCCGATTGAACCTGATAACAGGCAAATTACCTCCTGAAACGCCTCATGTAATAGTTGTGGTTGCCGTATGCAACTCTCCTGAGAAGCTCCTCGTCTATCATCATCTCCAGTGTCTCTTCACTCTCATTGCTTCTGGCAAGCAGTTCGGTAACAGCATCCTCCCTCATGGGATGAACAGCTGTGATAGCAAGAATGTCTTCCCTGAACATGCCGGTTGAAGAGAACTCATTCCCTTCATAACCCGTCAGCAGTTCAACATTTTCCACCTGCTGTGCGAAGGCGTGATAGGCCTCCAGCACCCGGTCCTCATCGGCTGGCATAACGCCACTGTAGGCGGGAGGACGCGTGGGTATTGAGATATAGGCAGTGTGTGGGTTGATCAGGCGGACTATCCCGGCAGTATTATTTATCTCATCATGTGAATCATTTATATCCTTTACCAGCATCGTTTCAGTGACAAGCTTCCCCCAGTAAAGCCCTGAAAAGGTCATTATTCCATCCCTGATCTTATCTATTTCAAGGGTCCTGTGTGGAATATTGAGTCTCTTCCATGTCTCCCTGCTGAAGGTATCAGCCTTGACAGAAACATAATCGGCTTTCATCAGCTCGTCTCTTACCTCCTGCATATGCAGCAGTGAGCTGTTTGTTATGACAGCCACCGGGACCCCCAGCGCTTTCAGCCTGTCAATCAGCACCCCGAGGTTTATGTCAAGCGTTGGCTCGCCGTCGGGAACTATGGTTACATAATCAGGGAAATCGGCCGTACCACGGGTTTTGTCAAGCAGCTCCCTGACTTCATCGGCAAGCATCTCAGGATCAAAGAATACCTGCCGTTCCGCCTGCATCCTTATTCCTTTTCCCAGCTGGCAATACCTGCATGAGTAACTGCATACCTTGAAAGGTATACTATTTACTCCCAGGCTCTTGCCCAGTCTTCGCGAAGGCACCGGCCCGAATACTCTGCGTTCTGTCTCTTCCATTGGTTATTCTCCTGTTACGTTATAGTGATTTCTGGTTTCCTGTTGCTCTCTGCAGTGTCAATTGCCCTTGTATCTAATAGCAATTCAGGCACAGACACCAGTACTTTACATCTTTTTTGAACTTGATGAGTTGAAATTCATGTTCATCGCGAACTCAACTGTAAAATTATCATCATTAGATAACTCGATGTAGTTCGTCCTTAATGCTGTCTCTCCAGTCCACCCGGCAAACTGCTTCGATTTGAGGTACAGCAGGGCGCCTATCCCTGCACTGTTGCCCACAGGGAATATTCTGCCCTCCAGTTCCGAAGGCAGCAGTCCGATCCTAAGTGCGGACCTGATACTGATATAGTTGCCGAAACCGCCGGCGAGATAGAGCGCATCTATATCGCTGAATGTCAGTCCTCGACGGTCCAGCAGCAATTTCATCCCTGAATAGATAGCTGATTTTGCAAGCTGTATCTCCCTGACGTCCTTCTGATTAACATATACCCTGCCGTCACCGCTTATACTGAAATCGCCCGACATGTACCCTGTTTCATCTACAACACCGTTCTCCACGAGGTAAGCTGCAGCGTCAATGATGCCTGATCCGCATATGCCTGCCGGTCTGCCATTGCCTATGACACGATATCTGCCGGGTCCGGTGAATGAAGAGACGGCGCCGTTGCGGGCACTCATGCCGCAGGTGATGTTTGCTCCCTCAAATGCCGGTCCTGCAGCTGCGGCACAGGCATCTATCCCCTCTTCCGTCACCAGTGCTATCTCGCCGTTGGTGCCGATATCAACAAAAAGATACCTCCTGCTTCTTACGTTAAGCGCTGACAGTCCTGCCACTATATCAGCTCCTACAAAAGCCGAGACGCAGGGCAGCGTTATCACCTCAGCATTGCTGTTGACCTTAAGGCCAGTTTCTCTTCCTCTCCTTAACTGGGTAGTGATGAAGCGAGGCGTGAAGGGAGCCTGGGCGATTGACACCGGATCTTCTCCGAGTAACAGGTGAAGCATGGTGGTATTGCCGGCAAAGACGACCCTTACTATTGACTCGGTGGAGATGTTGTGGCCGGCGGCAAACATCTCCATTTCACGGTTAAAGTGAGAAACTATGGACTGCTGCAGTTCGTTCAGTCCTCCGGAATTCAGCTGGCAATAGTTAATCCTGGAGATGACATCAGCTCCGTATGCCCTCTGAGGATTCAGAAACGATGATATTTTTTCGGTTCTGCCCGTGACCAGGTCCAGGAAATAGAGCGCCACTGTTGTTGTACCCAGGTCCACTGCCACGCCAAAGGGGTTCATAACGTGGCTGCCCCCGGGGGCGAAGAGTGGCTGTGTGTTCTCAGGGGCGGCGGGCTCTGCCTGTACTCCCTTGCTGTCAGGGGCGGGGGTGGGCGGGGTGGCCGCGCCTGCATGTACTCCCTTGCTGTCTGAGGCGGCGGGGGCGGACGGGGTGTCGGAATTGGCAGGGACGGCGGAGACGGGAAAAATATCGGCATCCATCGGCAGATCATGCAGGAATTCGGTCTGGTTGGTAAGTATCTGTTCCTCATCCCTGCCGGGCAGTATAATCTCTATATCCTTGTTGGAATAGTAGTTGCAGGAGAGTACTGTGCCTTCTCCTTCCACCTCCACAATGCATTTGTTGCATGTTCCCCTCCCGCCGCAGGGTGCATAGATATCATACCCGTTGATACGCAGTGCCTCAAGCAGTGAGAGGCCTTCGGCCGCCCGGAGGGTCTTTTTATCGTTTCCGTCTGTTACATTTATGGTTATCATACGGGTTTGCTGCTATGGTCTCCCGCAAAAAGGTCAGCATTATCAGTAAATATTGCGAAATCTATGAAAAGAGAACCAACAATTACCATCATCAGGCCGCTCTTTTAATCAAAAATAGACACATTCCTTCAAATGAACAAATGTTCATTTGAAAAGATTTTATGAGGGAAAGAATTTTTTTTTATTTTTGCACGCCGGTTGACGATGCAAAGTTTTTATACAGTATTATTGCCGCGAGCCTGGAGCAGGGAAAAATTCCCCTGACGCCAAGCAAAGAAGGCTGGGTTCATATGAATATTGATTTTCGGGGTATAGCGCAGTCCGGTCCCGGCCCCGGTAAGCGGGGCCGAGGATCCTCGATCCCGATGAATCGGGATCGGGATTAGCGCAGATGAGATTAGGTAATGTACTATGTGTATATACTGGAATCTGAAAGTACAGGAAGGTATTATACCGGCCAGACAGATAACCTTGAGGCACGGGTAGATAGACATAATAAGGGAAGGAATAAGTCTACAAGGGCTTACGCCCCATGGAGACTGAAGTGTTGGAAGGAAACAGAGACAAGGTCAGAAGCCATCAGGATTGAGACAAGACTGAAGGCACTGAAGAAAAGAGAAAGTATTGAGAAATTTGTTCTCAACAATGATTTTCGGGGTATAGCGCAGTCCGGTTAGCGCATCTGGTTTGGGACCAGAGGGCCGCAAGTTCGAATCTTGCTACCCCGACATAAGAAAAAGCCTCCCTCTGCGAATAGCAGAGGAGGCTTTGTTTTTTACGGAGCGACCGAAGCTTGCTTCAGGGAGCACCAAAAAAAACAAAGACTGAAACGAGCGAAGCGAGTGAGAGACTTTTTCTTATAGTCACCCCACACACTCAAGATCACGACCACGACACGCCAGTGTCGGGGGAGTAATCTTAATTCACCGGATCTGATAAAACACCTGCCAGTGAGCAACTTCTTCTTATAGTCACCCCCCCCCTCACTCAAGATCACGACCACGACACGCCAGTGTCGGGGGAGTAATCTTACAACTGCCAGGTCCTCTCACCTCCCCCTTCCCAATAAGATATTAATCATTCTTTCACGCTGATCCCCTGATTTGACTTAGCTTTGCCATTACAGTTGGCATAAACCTATGAAAAATGGAAACAGCAATGATATTCCAACGGTTCTGGAACCGCTTCTCTACTGAGAATCCTCACGCAAAGCGAATCTTTGATCTCTTTACAGCCAGAGGCGAAAAGGTTATGCACGACCATATCGCCATTCGAACTTTTGATGACCCCAGGATGAATATTGACGTAATTTCACGAGTTTTCACCAAAAACGGGTACGAGGCACGGGGAAACTACGAATTCAAGGCTAAAAAGCTGAGAGGGAAACATTTTGAGCACAACAGTGACCCGGATGCCCCCAAGGTATTTGTCAGTGAACTGCTGACAGATCAGTTCAGCGATTATCTCCAGACAACCGTCCGGGAATGCCTCAACCGGCCGGGCGACAGCATATATGCTGACGATGAAATGGTTTACGGAGGCAGCATATGGGGAAGGATATCATTTGAAACCTATAACAGGTTACGCCAGGAATCGGAATACGCGGCATGGCTGCTGGTTTACGGCTACCGGGCTAACCATTTTGCCGTTAAGGTCAATGAACTGAAACAATTCGAAACCTTACAGCAGGTCAATGCATTCATCAAGAGTAACGGCTACCTGATGACCACTGTCGGAGGAGAGATCTACGGTACGCCGGAGGAATTGCTTGAGCAGTCAGCAACCATGGCTGAGATCCAACCTGTAGAATTCACTGACGGAATATATGAAATACCCTCGTGCTTCTATGAGTTTACCCTCAGGTATAACCAACCGGACGGCAAACAGTATTCCGGCTTCATTGCCGCCAACGCCGACAAGATATTCGAAAGCACGGACTATTATAACAGACAGGCTGATAAAATGTAGTTTCTAAATCTGCAACACGGATTATTCGTGCATTCACAGAATACCAAAGGTAAAACTCAGGATATAAGGATATTAGTTCTTAAGCATTTCTATAGCCTTCGCCCTTATTTCTTCACCGGCCAGTGCATAATCAACTAGCGTTACTTCCAGAAATTTTTCGGCTTTTTCTTCTGACTGTGCACGCTGCAAATGAAGGTGCCCGGTCTGGGGATTATTGTTCAGAATTGATGGCTGACCTTTGTACTTATGGAAGATAACTATGCTCATCCGCAATCCCCGTGCAAATGCACCTACCCTCGATTTACCGCACATTCCCGTAACGTTGTCCCCGGGATCCTGTAACTCATCATAAATAAGAGTGGTGAGCATCCCCTCGCGCCGCAGTTCTTCAAGCTTAAAGTATAGTTTTGAATCCTTTGAGATCATGCTGGAACCCATTACCAGGTTAATGTCAGGCATCTCCTTCCCGGCAGTGATGAAAAAGTCCGTCAGCATGATTCCAACCTGGGCTGTCAGGGCAGTCCCGAAACTCGAGGAGACAATGTTAATATCTGACGTTTCGTCATGCAAAGCCTCCATTATACTCTTGAAAGCGATCACCGTCTTTTTCTTCTTTTCAGGCTTCCGCATGGGTTTCTGTCCTCTGCTGAGCGCCCAGGCAACATTGTTTATGGCCGACTTGCTGACAGCACCATCAATCACTAAAAAATCCTCGCCCAGCAGATCATTCATAGATTCACAATATGTCCGGGTAAAGGCATTAGGGGAGTATTTACCATGATATGCTCCACCAGGAATAAAGAAGAACCTATGTATCTCAGAGTCTTCCTGTGCCGAAACATCCCTGGTATATGGATTAGCCAGATGAAGAACTATCGAGAGTAAAATCACCTTGACAGACGACAAAATGAAGTAAGCTCGTTCCATAGGATGTTAGCTTATTTCAATTACCCTGGCATGATAGAAACAAAGCAAAGAATGGCTAATACTTGTCCGTCAATCTCAATACTTTTAAAAATAATCCCTTCCGGTGCAGGTATACGTTTTGCCTTTGCTATGATACTCAAATTTAAGCAAAAATGGGGGCTGTGTCAAGTTATTTTCAATTGGACATATCCCATAGGCGGGGATGCAAGCAATATCACTGGCTGACTCGAAAAGCCATTAACTACTAACATGTTAATGGATTTATAATCTCTGGCAGCTTTCCAGACTAAGATGCTACGATACCATATACAGCTTCCTGAATGAACCTCCTCGGAGTTTTATCCAACCCTTTGGAATCTATTCCCATTTTTTCTAATTATCACTTACTGATTTGCCCATAACTACATGTTATCGTCATGGGAGAATTTGAAGCATCAATTACCGGGGCAGGTCCAAGCTTTCAACTATCCAGGGGCTTATACAATCCTGATCTGGAAAAATCACCTTCCCCTAATCCTCGCCCGAAGCAGGCTTTTCACCTTCTCAGTAAAGGACACCGCCAGGAAGACCTATCTTTTTTCAGACAGATTTTGTTCTACAATTAAAGCTTATTTCTCCAGTAATTTATTCACGGTAAACCTTATCCTTTCATCTGTTGCCCCTTCTGCATACCCTTTAATAATCTCACGGATGATACGCTCCTGATCAAGAATGAAAAATACCGGATACGATCCGATGGAGTAATTCTTAAGCACTTCCTTTTCCGCCTGAAGAAAAGTGTAATCAAACTGGTTCCTGCTCATGTAATTTCTGAGTGCATTCAGGTTTTTGCTGGTACACTCTATTGCCACAAGTGCAAAATCATCCTTCCCGTATTCCTTGTTAATTTCCTTCAGGAAGGGAATCGACGCCCTGCATGGCCCGCAAGTGACACTTGTGAACTGTATCAGAACCACCCTGGACGTAAAATCTGCCAGCGAGACTGTCTGATTACCGGCTGACTGCAGCACCCACTCGGGCGCTTTACCATTTAATAGCTCACTCTTCTTTTCATCTGTAGTTTTATATCCGTACTGCCTGATCTCATAGTCGGGAGGATAAAAATCCACAGCCCTGAAGTCGTTGATATCAAGCTTATTGAATTCAGGGTCAAAAGATGTCGAAACTGAGATATCATGTGACATTTCGCGCCTGACTTTATATGGAAGATCCGTCCCCTTATCTATCCACAGCTCATAAATCGAGGTATTATCACCATAAGTATAAGGAGAAGGCGGCATGTGGAAGGCTTTGCCGAAGAACTCGACCTGCTCATCCTCATGTATAGTCAGACGCGCAAACACATCCTTATCCTGTTCCTTCAGATCAAGGGAGATGCTGTCACCGGTTGTGAGGGCATAGTTGATTATGCTGGTCACATAGTTATAGAAAGGTGCGCTTAATGGCCTGAATGGCAGCGGACTCAGCCTGAAACTGTCAATTATGATGCCCTTATGTTCGTCATAAAAAGTAGCCAGCATCTGACCATCATAACAAAAAGATGCCTTCGACCTTGTCAGAGAATCAAGTACAACAAAGCTTGACCCTATTGTAGTGTCAGACGGGTTCCTGTACTCCCTGTAAAATCTCCAGAAGACAAAGGATGCTGCGGTATCACCGGGACTCCATGCCTCACCAAACTCGTAGTAAGATGCTGTTTCTATCTGCCTGAGGTTCCCCAGCACCGTGTTCAGGTACTCTTTTGATGTGTAGTCCCTGCCGCATGATGCAAGCAGTATAATTACCAATCCGATTGAGAAAATCTGTTTCCTGATCATCTTAATTCTGTTTGTATCTGTTGTTAGTCTGAATCAGTATCGCTCCTGCACCCCGGACAGTGAATCTCAGTCCTCATGTATCCAAGGCATGATCCGCAGTTCATGCCGCACGGAGCTATCATCTCCTTTAAGAACACGATTGCAGTGTTGTATTTTTTCTTCTCACACGACTTTCTCATTGCCGAAACTTTATGCCTATATGTACCTCCCACTTCGAGGACCGGATCCGACCTGCATTTCTGCAGAGCGAACAGCATCTGCCGAAGTTCAGTTCATGAAAGTTGTTGAGGCGAACGTTCTTCTGATCCCTTTTCTATATTCCACTGAAGGATATCCGAAAATGACGATCACACCTTCCCTGCTGGCATATTTTATTCCGTGCTTTTCCCTGAACATCCTTCCGCTCCCGCCGTACTGGATCATCGGATGCACTGCTCCGAGCATGCAGGTGCCGAGTCCGAGGGATTCTCCGGCATACATTGCTGTGGTTGCAGCCACAATCGGGTCTGCAGGATCTGTAAAAGGCGAGCCGTAAAAATAGATCGCAAGAGGGGCATCATAGGTTACCACATTCACCCCCTTCTTCATCATTCCAGTGAAAATATCGAACATCGGTTTCACAAATCCCCTGAACATCTCGTCATTGGCCTTTCCCCAGAACGGGCGCATCAGCGCCAGGAACCAAGGCGAAACGAACCACCGCATCCTGTCAAGGAAATTACAGAAATCGACAGCGAACTGCCTGTTTTTTTCCTTACTGTCCAGTACCAGAACATTGACATCTGACGGCGGCAATCCCATCGGAGAGGTTACGGCTGCATCCAGTATTTTCTGAATAATTTCATGCTCTACGGCTCTGTCAGCAAATTCCCTGATACTCCTGCGTCTTTTGAAGAGACTTAGCAATTGACTGTAATCAGCAGTGACAGAGGCAGCGGGCAGTTCGAACAGGTCGTCCGGGCAGATTGTTCTGCCGGTTATCTGAATTGCCCCGGTCGGGCAGATGGCCATGCAATGGCCGCAGCCGATGCATCCGAATGCGGGATTGTCACTAAGGTCAGCCTTCCCGTCCCTGAGAACGATACTGAAATCCTTGCACACCTCAACGCAATCGCCGCAACCGATGCATAAATCCCTGTCAATTCTGATGTTACCTTTTTCTTTTGTTCTTGTAGTTGGAATTGCCATGATTCTGTATTTATGAACCGAATTTCTGATCAGTATTATAGTTCAGTTCCATCCTATCTTGATTGTTAATGAAGTTCACAAGGAATTGCCAGGATATAGAGGAAGCTCAATTTTATTGATTTATTCACTCTACAGGAACCGTATATGCTTCTCACATGCATCAACCAGTTTATTCAGCCTGGAGATTCTGGTTGCCTCCTGCC
>Ga0209607_1000718_pt1 | contig 29086 bp, 21 predicted proteins | sample AD_UKC117_MetaG_FD_184413 | JGI IMG/M metagenome (GOLD analysis project Ga0209607, IMG submission 184413) | Active sludge microbial communities of municipal wastewater-treating anaerobic digesters from Hong Kong - AD_UKC117_MetaG (SPAdes)... | ecosystem: Engineered > Bioreactor > Anaerobic >... | reverse complement strand
ATCAGTCCCTGGGTTATCAAACACCGGCTGAGGTGTATGCCGACAGGGTAGTCATCCTGTCACCAAGAAACGCAGAGAAACTACCTTAAAATCGACTAAAAATTGTCTGGACAAGGGGTCCACTTCAACACGTGCAGATTCACTCCGAAGTGAACAACGCGCAACTCCTCACCGCTCGCATGAGCATGGCGGGTCTCAAACACCCACTTCTCCTTGTGCCCAACCGATCCCGTATTTTGGCCGCACGGTTTGCGAGCGTCGCATTCCACCCGGAGCTTTTCCATTTTTCCCTTGATATCCGGGATCTTGACGTAGCAAAACATGTAGCCTGATCGATCTCGCCCCGTCGAATATCGCTCTATAAGTTGCTGCATTCCCTGCTCGTGATACGCATAGCCCTTGTATATTTTGGCTTCGCCCAACCTCTGACGCGGTGTCGAAATGACCTTGATCGTAATATCCACATGTCCCTTGCTGTTCATCTCTCGATGAGCACCGATGACCTGTTTGATGCCGATGCGCCCAGCCAGCGTGGTCGACAGGCTATCCTCGCTGTCCTTGTGCAGCGAGTCAGCGTTGTTCTCCAACCAACGAACGGCATCCAAGATGTGGTTCTCAAGCGCCTCATCGAATTCCTCATCCGTCGAATTCGGGTCAAGCAGCGGCAGAAGTTGCTGAAGTCCTGGATATTGTGACAACCATGCTTGAAGCACATCTGGCGCCGGTTGCATGTCAAACGCCTTCAACCAGCACAGGCTTCCATCCAAGAACAGTCTGGTTAGCCATGTTTTGGGCGCGTTCTCCAAGCATTCCCCTTGCGGAAAGATTGGCGAGGCTCTGGCGAACTTCACCGATGGCAACTTCCCTGCCCTCGCCGGTTTCAACGTCCGTCTTCCTGAAAGTGGTGTCAAAAAACGGCGGTTCCGCGCTTGCAAGCACTTGAATCACTGTCGTAACGTCTTCGATCGCAACGCCCAGTTCGCTACTGATCTGCTTGATGTCCGTAAGCAGGATCGGAGCGTCGATCTGAAACTGAAAATGTCGCCAGAGCGCCTCTGTAATGTCATGCCATTTTTCATGAGACCCGAAAATTTTGTTGATGATCTGTCGGGCACGATCCAACCATTCGCGACCCAAACCGGCGACCTGTGGAGTATCTGGGCAATAGGTCAGATCGAAAATCGAGTCCGCCAGCCAGCGCTTGAAGCTCGGGTTGTCGCTGAACTGTTTGAACAGTTCGGTGTGATCGCCGAGCATTTCCAGAATCACCCGCTGCAATGCCTTGTCGTGTTCGACGCGAGCGTTTTGCCTGTCCGAGTTGCGGATGGCGTTTTGGTAAGCGCGGTCGGCGGCGACCTTGCGCGGCAACTCTTCCTCGATCATTTGGCGAATCTTGTCATCGTCGTTCCATTCGATGTTGCCGAACTGTTCGTTGAAGGTTTTGAGGATGTTCGACAGCTTTTCCAACTCCAGCTCGGGTTTGCCACCGCTGCTGCCACTTGGCTCGGGCGGCAACAATTCGGCGTTTTCATCCTTCAAGGCCAAGCTGATGGTGGCGCGGACTTCCGGCCGGTAGCTGTCCATGTCGATGGCCTCCAGAATCCCCTTGGACAGGTCTTCTTCTTTCGGCGCGGGCAATTTCGGAATCAGGAAATTCAGGAAGATCGACAGTTTCTCCCAAGCCAGATGGCCGTAGGGCAGGATCGACGACAAGAAACTATAGGAGCGGCAGAAGTTCTTGGCCTCGCCCTTGAATCGAACCTGCCCTTCTTCATCCAGGGTGTCGGTGTAGGGCACGACGCAGGCATCCAGAATCGGGTCCAGTTCGTCCCGTTCGGCGCCGGTGACGTAGCGAGCCGCCACCATCTCCACTTGCTCCCAGGTATAGATTTGTTGGCTGTCGAGGCTTGCTTTCAGGTCGTGCAGCTTGTCGGGATCAGTTTCCTTGGCAAGGACCGTGCTGCGGTAGTAATCCTGGAACGCTTCCACGATCACATCAAGGCTGTTGGCGAAGTCCAGCACGAAAGTATCGTGTTTTTGTGGGTGGGCGCGATTCAGGCGAGAAAGCGTCTGCACCGCCTTGATGCCCGCCAGTGGTTTGTCCACGTACATGGTGTGCAGCAGTGGCTCGTCGAAGCCGGTCAGGTATTTGTCGGCCACGATCAATAGCCGGTACGGGTCGGCCTTGAAGTTCTGCTCGATCTTGGCGGAGGGAAAACCGTTCAGCGTGGCTTCGGTCACTTTGCGGCCGTCGAATTCGTGTTCGCCGGAGAAAGCCACGATGGCTTGATACGGGCTTTTCAGTCCCGCCAGATAGGCGCTGATCGCCTTGAAGTATTCATAGGCGTGCTGGATACCGTTACAGACCACGATGCCACGCGCCTGTCCGCCGATCTTCCGATTGCCGATGACCTGCTCCAGAAAGTGATCGACCATGATCTCGGCCTTCTTGCGGACCGCCAGCGCGTGGCGTTCCGCGTAGTGACGCAGGCGCTTCATGGCCTTCTGTTTGTCGAAGGTCGGGTCTTCTTCGATGGCTTTCGCCAGCCGCCAGTAGCTTTCTATCGGGGTGTAATTCTGGAGCACGTCCATGATGAAGCCTTCCTGGATGGCTTGTTTCATGGTGTAGGTGTCGAAGGCAACGCGCTTGATCTCGTTGCCCATCCGCATCGGCGTGCCGAACAGTTCCAGGGTGCGGCCCTTGGGGGTAGCGGTGAAGCCGAAATAGCTGGCATTGTCGATCAGGCGCCGCTGCTGGATGATGCGGGCGATGATCTCGTCGGAGGTTTCGGTTTCCGCCGCTTCCACGCTGGATAACGCCATGCTCATCTGCGCCGCCGTGCGTCCGCCCTGACTGGAGTGCGCTTCGTCGATGATGATGGCGTAGCGCCGCTCGCGGTGGCTGTTGCCCAGTTCATCCAGCACGAACGGGAATTTTTGCAGCGTGGTGATGATGATCTTCTTGCCACTGTTGATGAAGTTGCGCAGTGCGGCGGAGTCTTCCGAGTGACCGATCAGCGAGGCGACATGATCGAACGCCTTGATGGTGTCCTTGATCTGTTTATCCAGCACCGTGCGGTCGTTGATGACGATGATCGAATCGAACAGCGGCGCGGTGGACGGTGCGCCGCTGGGGGATTTTTGCTTGATCCCCACCAGTTGATGCGCCAGCCAAGCAATGGTGTTGCTCTTGCCGCTGCCGGCGGAGTGCTGGATCAGGTATTTCTGTCCCACGCCCTGTTGCTCGGCATGAGCCAGCAATTTGCGCACGGCGCGCAGTTGATGATACCGGGGGAAAATCTGCTTGTGTTTTTTGCGGCCCCGCTCGTCCTTTTCTTCAACGACCTGGGCGTAGTTTTGGATGATATTCGCCAGCGAGTGGCGTTCCAGCACTTCGCGCCACAGGTAGGCGGTTTTGATGCCGGTTGGATTGGGTGGATTGCCCGCGCCGTCGTTGTAGCCCTGGTTGAAGGGCAGGAACCAGGAGGCTTTGCCTTGTAGATGGGTGCAGAAGCGCACCTCCTGATCGTCCACCGCGAAATGCACCATGCAGCGCCCGAACTGGAACAGCAATTCGCGCGGGTCGCGGTCGCGCTGGTATTGGGTGACGGCGTCGGCTACCGTTTGCTTGGTCAGGCGGTTTTTGAGTTCGAAGGTGGCGACCGGCAGGCCGTTGATGAACAGCGCCAGATCGAGCGAGCGCCGCGTTTCGTCCTGACTGAAACGCAATTGCCGGGTCACGCTGAAAAGATTCTGGGCGAACTTGCGGGCCGCGTCTTCGTTGCCGGGGCTGGGCAGGTAGTAGTAGAGGCGGATACCGCTGGCTGGCCCGTGGCTGAAGCCGTGCCGCAGGATGTGAATGACGCCGTGCTTGGTGATTTCGCCTTGAAGTCGGTTGAGAAACTGCTGACGCTTGGGGCCATCCAGGGCGATGTCGAGTTGCTGGACGATTTCCGGCTGGGTGGCGTTCAGGAATTCGAATAGCTTGACCACATCCAGCGCGTGGTCGCGGTCGTAGTCCTCGGCCCGACCGGGGACGTAGCCCGCGCCACCCCAAACGGCCTCCTCGCGAACCACGTTTGGGTCATCGTCGCGCGTCGGCAGGCCGGTCAGGGCGGAGACGATCAGCGTTTCCAGCCCAGCTTCACGGGTGTTCGTCGTCGGCATCGTCCTCCCCGATTTCGCTGTCATCCTCATTATTGACCAATGTGTCGATGGATTCCTCATCTTCGGGGATTGGGTTCGCTGGCTGCCAGCCGCGCACGTCGATTTGGCCGGTCACCACATCCGAAATGAGGCGGTCGCGGTACTCGCGAATTAGAGCGATTTCGTGCTCAGTAGCGTTGATAGTAATGTCGAGACTAGCCGTTTCAGTTTCAAAGAACCGTACTATTGTGTCCTGCTCATCAATCGGTGGCACTGGTGCGCAAAGATTCTTTATGCGTTCTACCGCTAGACCAGGCTGGGCAGCGGATTGCGAATACTGATTCAAGTTCATCGCACGTAGTACTTCACCAAACCAACGCAGGTTATATTTTGTAAGCGGATTGGCAACAACCGCATGTTCTGACGCCCAAAACTTACCGTTTGCATAGTTGATATTCCCACATAGCGCACCCTGCCGACCGATTAATACGTATTCGCCTTGATGGGTATAGCTATTTGTATAGCCGCGCAATCCGTTTCCACCGTAGACTGGAAATTCACCCGACTCTTCTATTTGGAACGAAGTGATTGAATCACCGCTGCGTAGGCGGGCCAAGTTCTTCAAGCTTAATAAGCTCCAATGCGCCGGCACATCCCCAAGCCAATCAATGCCGGAAGGCTTGAGCGGAACGTCGAGATTCAGGCCGCGCGTAACGGCGCGATGAATGGTGGTTTGCTTTTGCTCGTTCAGCAATTCAATGAGTCGGCGCTTGCTTCGAATGAGCTTGGCGATTTGGCGGTCTTGGGCATGCAGGTAGCTGACAATTGAGTGCTGTTCCTCAAGTGGCGGTTGGAGAAGCGGAATGCGAAGAAACTTGTCAGGATAGAGCCGGAGCCGAGATGAGCGAATGCCGGTTGATTGGCAGATGTATTCAGAAATGTAAGCGCGTGTCCGCAGCAGGTAGTCGAGGTAACCCGGAGCGAATGTACCCTCGCGATGTAATCGATAAACCCCATATGCGGGACTCACGATGCCGGTATGGTGAGATTCACCGAGAGCGCCCATCCATGCCCACATGGTGTTAATCACGATGTCGCCGGGACGGCACAACTTATGCCCAGCGTAGCTCGCCGCCTTGAACATCGTGACGTTTTTCTGACTTCGTGGCGTCACGCCGGTCATGTGCGACACGGAAAGCAATTCTTCGTTACCTTCGGCTGATTTTTCATCAACCTCTCGGAAGCTGACTTTGGCTCGCTTTTCCAGCCAGTGCGACGGTATTTGGTCGAGCCAAGGATGCTTACCCTTCTGGTAACTCCCATAGCGATTTGATACCTCCATCATACTGCTGTCCATTACACACATCTTCTTGGATGACGACAAATCAATAAGTTACACAACATCATAAATTTCTGGGGCTTTTTCAGTAAACACATAGGATCAATGACTTATCAATATTTGTACTTTGCCCTGCTGAGAATGCTTAATTTGTAACCAATTGATTTTTATATTCTGCAAGACTTGTGTGTAATGGACAGCATCATACTGACGCTCCAAGAATCCGCTTCAACAAACCATCCGTTTGATTTTCCAATTCCGAAATTTCTTTCTTGATTTCTTCGAGCGTTCGGAGAGGCTGCGGCTTATAAAAATACCGCGCAAACGAAATCTCATAACCGACTTTGATACTGTCCGGGTCGATCCAGGCATCTTCGGCATAAGGCAGCACTTCGCGCTTGAAAAAGCCCTCAATGCCGCCGACCTCCAGCAACGGCACTTGCTCGGTGTCGCGCAATTCCGAATCCGGCTCGTATTCGACGACTTCGGGTTTGTCGTTTTCAATCAAGAATTGACCGTAGAGCCGTTCGCGGGCGTAATTCACCTCCTTTTTAGGCTTACCTGGCTTGCCGGCTAGCACCGGCGCGGCGGCTTCGTCGCGCTCGCTCACAGCGCGCTGGACCAGCTTGCGTTCCACGGCGCTCAGGTCCGACGCCACCTCCTTGGCCACGGCATCGAAGCGTTCGCGGAAAACGTTATGATCCATGAACGCCTCATCGCCGATGACCTGCCCAATCGCCTTGGCGGCCAACAACAAACGATGGTCGCGCCGCCAAGTCTCGGCATCGAGCAACTTCTTGCGGCGCTTCTCCGGCACAGCTTTCTTTCTGGAAGCGGCGTTCTCCTCGCCATCCTCTTCCCCCGCCTCGTCCTCGCCGAGCAACACCTGCTCCAGTTCGCCGCGAATTTGCCGAAAATCATCGTACAGGGCATTGCCAAAGCGGTTGAACAACTCCCGCCGCAGTGCGGCGTCGCCAGTGGCGAAACGCAACGCCTCGACGTTGGCACGGGTGAACTGGCTTCTCAGCCGCAATGGACGCTCGACCGTCATTTTCCAGTAACCGAAAGCCTCATTCTGGAAAATCTTGGAGTTCTCGGTTTCGGTGAACTCGACCAGCGTCCGCACGATGCGCGCGAGATCTTCCTCGCCCAGTTCGCAATTTTTCTTGCCGAGGTTCTTGCGCAGCGGCTTGAACCACTGCGTGGCATCGATCAATTGCACCTTGCCCTTGCGCGCCTCGGCCTTGCGATTGGTCAGCACCCAGACATAGGTCGCGATGCCGGTGTTGTAAAACATGTTCAGCGGCAACGCGATGATGGCTTCCAGCCAATCGTTTTCCAGAATCCAACGGCGAATGTTGCTCTCGCCCTGGCCGGCATCGCCGGTGAACAGCGCCGAACCGTTATGCACCAGCGCAATGCGACTGCCGAGCCGGGTATTGCGCTTCATCTTGGCCAGCTTGTTCACCAAAAACATCAACTGCCCGTCGGACGAGCGGGTCACCAGCTTGTATTCCGGGTCGCCGCCATGAGAGATGACGAAACGCGGGTCCTTCAAATCGGTCTTGCCGCCCATCCGTTCGAGATCGGTCTTCCAACTCTTGCCGTAGGGTGGGTTCGACAGCATGAAATCGAACTCGCGCGATGGAAACGCATCGTTGGACAACGTGGACTTGTCCGCCCCGCCGACGATGTTTTCGGCCTCCTGGCCCTCGCCCTTCAGCAACAGATCGGCCTTGCAGATAGCGTAGGTTTCGGGGTTGATCTCCTGCCCAAACAGGTGAATCGAGACTTCCTTGCCGTATTTGGCCGCCAGATCGAGCAATATCTCCTGAGCCACCGTGAGCATACCGCCCGTGCCGCACGCGCCGTCATAGAGCAAATAAGTGCCGGATTCGATTCGGTCGGCGACGGGCACAAACAACAATTGAGCCATCAGCCGCACCACCTCGCGCGGCGTGTAATGTTCGCCGGCTTCCTCGTTGTTCTCCTCGTTAAACTTGAGGATCAACGCCTCGAACACCGTGCCCATGGCGTGATTGTCCAGCGCCGGTAATACTTCGCGGCCATCGGCGTCCTTGACCGGAAACGGAGACAGATTGATGGATGGATCGAGAAATTTTTCGATGACGCTGCCGAGGATGTTGGCCTCGATCATCGTCGGAATCTGATTGCGAAACTTGAACTTGTCGATGATCTCCCGCACGTTCGGCGAAAAACCGTTCAGGTACGCCTCGAAATCCTGTCGCAATTGCTGGTTCTGCGCGACGGACTTCAAATCCCGCAGCAAGAACGGCGAGGCATTGTAAAACGCCTGTCCCGCCGCCTTGCACAACGCCTGCCGCTGATCGGTGACGCCCGCGCTGTCGAGCAATTTCTTCATATCGAGCACGGCTTGCTTGGTCGGCTCCAGCACCGCATCCAAACGGCGAATCACGGTCATCGGCAGGATGACATCGCGGTACTTGCCGCGCACGTAGACATCGCGAAGATGGTCGTCCGCGATGTTCCAAATAAAGTTGGCGATCCAATTGAGTTGAGAGGTGTCCATGACTCACGTTTATTTATGTTTTGGATTTAATCAATGGTGTACGGATCACGTTCGCCCGGGCTTGGCGACAGCGTGCAACGTCCCATCCCAATAAGACCACTGCCCTTCTTCCCGCACGAACCGGCTGGTTTCATGAAGTCGATGTGCCTTACCACCGATCTTGTAACGCGCCACGAACTCAACCACGCCCTGCGTATCGTCGGAGTCGCCGGCTTCCACGTGGACGATCTTCAAACCCAACCAGTTGAGCAGGCTCGCATCGCTCAGATCAAGCGTTCCGGGCCGGGTGGATTCGTGCCAGGTGCGCAGCAGATAGTCTTTCCGAGCGAGAACGTAGCCCACATAACGGGAACGCATCAGCGCCTCGGCCGTGGGCGGTCGCTGTTCGCCATCGAGATACGGGCCGCAACAAGCCGCGTAGGTTTTTCCCGAACCGCAAGGACAAGCGCTATCGGTGTTCACGCCGATACTTTCCTGAGCACCGCCCGCGCCGGCGCGCCTTCGGCACCGGCCAACTTGAGCGGCAGGCAAATCAACTCATAGGGTCCTGGTGCGACTTCGGTCAAATTCAAACCTTCCACGATCACGACTCCGGCTTGTAGCAGAGCGATGTGGGTTTGTGGATCGCCCTGGAAAATCTGCACCGACAGGTAATCGACCCCGATCAAACGAATGCCCCGCGCCACCACCCACTGAGCAGCCTCGACGGTCAGGGCCACGAAATCGGTGTGGAACTCGCGGTCACCCCGCTGCCAGATCGCGGAATTGCGGGTGCGCAACAACAAACGCCGGGTATCGGCGGGCAAATTCAGGGCTTCCAAGTCGTGAGCGGTGATAACTTTCAGATCGAATAATTCAGCCACGACTGCCGGACCGATCAGCGCATCCAGTGATAGATGGGTTACGTCCGCGCCGTCGGCCAGAAAATGCAGGGGTGCATCGACATGGGTGCCGGTATGCACGCCGCAGACCAGGGTGCTGTCGTTGACGGGATCGCCCCGATCCATGTCGCGGCGGCGGCTCAATTCAATGGCCGGGCTACCGGGCCAATGCGGCAGGTCCGGGGAAATCGTCAGCGAGATATCGAGGTAGTCGGTCACGATTACTTGCCATGGGATTCGACAACAATCACTCGGGGGCGAGCATGGTGGAAGCCGCCGCTTGGAAACCCTGGCTTGGCGAGGCTTATCCCGCGCCGATTTCTTCCAACAACCGCTCCACCGCCGCTGCCCGCGCCTCCGCGTCGGGGAGATCCTTAATGAAGCGTAGCTTGTCCTTTCCATCCAGCTTGTAAACCCGAGACTGCGATTGAATCAATCGCACCAGCTTGGCCGAATCCACCTTCGGTGCCGGCCCGAACACGATCCGCCCACCTTTCGGTCCCGCCTCGATTTTCTGCACCCCCACCGGCGTGGCTCGCAGTTTCAACCCGGTCACCCGGAACAAAGTTTTGACCGGCGCCGGCAGCAACCCGAAGCGGTCGATCATCTCCACCTGCAACTCGCGCAGCTCCTCCTCGTCGCGGGCGCTGGCGATCCGCTTGTACAGAATCAAGCGGCTGTGCACGTCGGGCAGATAATCGTCCGGGATCAGCGCCGGGCTTTGCAGCTCGATCTCGGGACCGTGATCCAGCGGCCGGTCCAGCTCCGGCACGCGTCCGGCCTTGAGCGCCTGTATCGCCCGTTCCAGCAAGTCCATGTACAGGGTGAAGCCCACCTCGTGAATCTGGCCGCTCTGCGCCTCGCCCAGCAACTCGCCGGCGCCGCGAATCTCCAGGTCGTGGCTGGCCAGCAGGAAGCCCGCGCCCAGATCCTCCAGCGACTCGATCGCCTCGATCCGCTTGACCGCGTCCGTGGTCATCGCCTTCCTGCTCGGGACGATGAGGTAGGCATAGGCGCGATGGTGCGAGCGCCCTACCCGCCCGCGCAACTGGTGCAACTGCGCCAGCCCCAGCTTGTCGGCGCGATTGATGACGATGGTATTGGCGCTGGGCACGTCGATGCCCGATTCGATGATGGTGGTGCACACCAGCAGGTTGCAGCGCCGATGATAGAAATCCAGCATCACCTGTTCCAGATCCCGCTCGCGCATCTGGCCGTGAGCGACGGCGATACGGGCGGTCGGCGCCAGTTCCGCCACCTGCGCGGCCATGCGCTGGATGGTCTCCACCTCGTTGTGCAGGAAGTAAATCTGCCCACCGCGCTTCAGTTCGCGCTGGCAGGCTTCCTGAATGGTCGCCTTGTTCCACTCGCTGACGAAGGTCTTGACCGCTAGCCGCCCGGCCGGCGGGGTGGCGATAATCGACAGTTCGCGCAAACCGGCCATCGCCATGTTCAGGGTGCGGGGAATCGGCGTGGCGGTCAGGGTCAGTATGTCCACCTCGGACCGCAGGGCCTTCAGCCGCTCCTTCTGCCGTACCCCGAAACGGTGCTCCTCGTCGATGACGACCAGCCCCAACTGTTTGAATTTCACGCTGCCCTGCAACAGCTTGTGGGTGCCGATCAGGATGTCCGCCCCGCCGTCGGCCAGCGCCTTCAGCGTCTCGGTCTGCTGCTTGGCCGAGCGGAAGCGGGACAGCAGTTCGATCCGCACCGGCCAATCGGCGAAGCGGTCGAGAAAATTCTGATAGTGCTGCTGGGCCAGCAGGGTCGTCGGGGCCAGCACCGCCACCTGTCGGCCGTCCTGCACCGCCACGAAGGCGGCGCGCATCGCCACCTCGGTCTTGCCGAAACCGACATCGCCGCAGACCACCCGATCCATGGGCCGGCCCGAACGCAGGTCGGCGATCACCGCCTCGATGGCGACCTGCTGGTCGAGGGTTTCCTCGAACGGGAAGGCGGCGGCGAAGGCGGCGTAATCGGCTTCGGGCAGGGCAAAGGCATGGCCGGGCCGGGCCTCGCGGCGGGCATACAGATCCAACAGTTCCGCCGCCGCGTCGCTGACCTGTTCGGCGGCCTTGCGCCGGGCTTTTTCCCACTGGCCGCTGCCCAGTCTGTGCAGCGGTGCGTTTTCCGGCGCGGCGCCGGTGTAGCGGCTGAGCAGATGCAGGGATGCCACCGGTACGTACAGACGATCGCCGCCGGCGTATTCCACCACCACGAACTCGCCATCAATGCCGGCCACCTCCAACCGCTCCAGTCCGGCGTAGCGGCCGATCCCGTGCTCCTCGTGCACCACGGGCGCACCGAGATCGAGATCGGTGAGATTGCGGATGATGGTGTCGGGGTCGCGGCTCGGACCGTGCCGCCGCCGCTGGCGCACCCGCTCGCCGTACAACTGCGGTTCGGCGATCACCGCCAACGGCGGTTCGGTCAGCAACAATCCCTGCTCCAGCGACGCCACCGCCACGGCCAAGCGCAGATCCTCCCGCGCCAGGAATTCCGTCCATCCTTCGCACACCGTCGCTTGCAGGCCATGGCCGCGCAGCGTGTCCAGCAGCGCCTCGCGCCGACCGGCAGATTCGGCGGCCACCAGTACCCGCCCCGGAAACGTCGCCAGGAAGGTTTGCAACGCGGCGCCAGGTTGCGGGGCGCGCGGCTCGAAGGGTAGCGCCGGCGGCGGCTCGGTCGGGTAGTTGACCTCGGTAGCTTCCGTTGCCCGCAACTCGATCCGCAGGCGGCGTGCCAGCGCGCTTTCCACCTGGGCCGCGTCCAGGAACAGCAGCGGTGGCGGCAATAACGGTCGTTCCGCGTCGTGGCGACGCTGTTCGTAGCGCTCCATGAGTTGATCCTGGAACGCCGTCAGTGCCTGATCCGCGCCCTCCAGTCGGATCGCCAGGGTGTTTTCCGGTAGATAGTCGAACAGCGTGGCGGTCTGTTCGAAAAACAAGGGCAGGTAGTATTCGATCCCGCCGGGCGCGTGGCCAGCACTCACTTCGCGATAGATCGCGCTCCGCTGCGGGTCGCCCTCGAACTGGCGGCGGTACGCCTGACGGAAGCGGGTCACGGTCTCCTTGTCCAGGGGAAACTCCCGTGCCGGCAACAGCTCGGCGTGCTCGACCTTGGTCACGGACAGTTGGGTGTCCGGGTCGAAATCGCGGATGCTTTCCACCTCGTCGTCGAATAGTTCGATCCGGTAGGGTCGCTCGCCGCCCATCGGGAACAGATCGAGGATCGCGCCGCGCACCGCGAACTCGCCGCGTTCGACCACCTGCGACACGCAGACGTAGCCAGCCGCTTCCAACCGCTGGCGGAACGGCTCCAGATCCAAGCGCTCGCCGACCTTGAGCAGCAGCGCGTAGCCGTCCAGATAGCCGCGCGGGGCCAAGCGCTGCATCAGCGTCGCCACCGGCACCACCAGTACGCCGCGCCGCCGTTGCGGCAGCCGGTACAAGGTTGCCAACCGCTGCGACAGGATGTCCTGATGGGGCGAAAACAAATCGTAGGGCAGCGTCTCCCAGTCTGGAAACGCCAGAATGTCCAGATCCGGGCCGCCGAACACTCGCAGTTCCGTTTCCAATCGCAGCGCGGTTTGGCTATCCGGGGCAATGGCCAGCACCAGTCCGCGATAACGAGCGGCGGTGGCGGCGATCAGCAAGGCGGGGCTGGCGCCGTGCAATCGCCCCCAACTCAGAGGCCGGCGGACATCGGGCGGTAAAACCGGTTGCAACGGCGGAGAGATTTTGGGTGCTTGCACGGTGGCCGACATGGATTCGAGCAACAGGGATGGTGGATGGATGATGAAAATTTATCGTATTAAAAAAGTACGTATGTAATAACAATGAAATGCAGGCATAATGTATTGTTCATGCCGAGCCAACGAGCCGGCACCGTGAGGCGTGGCGCGATTGGATTGCCGTAGGCCAGCGTCCTGCTCTGCCGGGACCCTACTTGTTCGTTCGAGGTAATGACTGTGAAAGCGACCGATATACTGAAGGAAGAACACCAACTGATCAAACGGCTGCTGAAAGTGCTCGTCGCCGCCGTACAACGTTTGGAACAGGGCCAAAGGGTCCGTCCCGAGTTTTTTCTGGAAGTCGCCGATTTCAATCTGAATTTCACCGATCGCCGCCACCACCGCAAGGAGGAAGCGCTGTTTGCGTCGATGGTGGCGCACGGCTTGCCGGAACAAACCAGCGCGGTCGCGCTGATGCCGCAGGAGCACGGGCAGGGGCTGGCCCACAATGAGGATCTGCGCGGGATGGTACGGCGCTGGCAAGCGGGCGACGACACGGCGCAGGCCATGATCATCGCCACCGTGAACGAATACGCCGCGATGCAGCACCAGCACATCCACGAGGAAACCCATATCCTGTTCCCCATCGCCGAGCAGATCCTACCGCCGGAAGCCCAGGACGAACTGGCCGCGACGTTCGAACGCATCGACCGGGAAGACATCGCCTCCCACGCCAACCCGAATTACCGGGCGCTGATGGAAACGCTGGAGCACGAAGTCGGGCTGCGGTAACTGTCCGAATGTTCAGCTAGGCTTCAGGGTACTATTGTCTTGATGGCGACAGCCGTTCACTTCGGGCATTCACCTTCAAGAGCGCCGGGCCTTCGTGTTGCTCCGTCTCGGACTTGTCGTCGATGCTGCTGACCTTTTGCAAGGGCACCGTCGCGACTGGCGGCTTCCCGACGCTGGCGTGAGAACCCCATGCCCGCCACCAGCCAGATGTCTTGCGATGGCTTCTCCAATCACAACCCGAGAAAATCCATGCGTCATTTTCCCTTGTTTTCCGTGATCCTCATGTGCGGCGCCCTGAGCGCCGGCTGCGCCGGCACCTCCACCAGCGATACCGGACCCACGCACACCGGCTTTCTCAGCGACTACGCCAAACTGGAGCCCGACACGACGGATCCAGGCGCCCGCATTTATCTGAAAACCGGCGTGGACTGGAAAAAGTACGACAAGGTGATGCTGGATCGCATCCAGGTTTGGCTCAAGGACGATGCCGATTACAAGGGCATCGATCCCACCCAGTTGAAGGCGCTGACCGATTACTTCCAGCAGGCCATCGTCAAGGCGCTGGAGCCGGCTTATCCAGTCGTGACCCAACCCGGCCCCGACGTGCTACGGGTGCGGGTGGCCATCACCGACCTGATTCCCACCAAGCCGGAGATGAGCGTGGTGACTCTGGTGGTGCCCTACGCCACGGTGGCGGATCTGGCGGCGGGTGGTGGCACCGGCAGCACGCCTTATCTCGGCCAAACCGCCATCGAAGCCGAATTCCTCGACAGCCGGAGCAACCAGGTACTGGCGGCCTACGTGGACCGGGAGATCGGCAAGAAATACGACATCAATCTGAGCCAGGGCGTGGGTTCGGCGGTGGAGAAAGGCGTTTCGTCCTACACCAATGCCTACAGTACCTGGGCTTACGCCGAAGCCGCATTCGACGGCTGGGCTGGCCAATTGCGCAAGCGGCTCGACGAAGCGCACGGGCGGACAGCGCCGGCCAACTGAAAACGACCTGCTCATCCCTCCAGCCATGCCCGAGCTTTGGGATCTTGCGGCTGAAAGGTGTGTGCCTCCTGATGGCCACACGCCAGCATCGCCATGAGAACAAGCCGGCGCTGCTCATCGAAGCGAATGCAGCAGGCGGTTGGCTTCCTTGAAAAAGTCGGGTTGCGGTAGGAGTTCGCTGCTGGGGAATCGCACGAGCAGCGCCGCGAGCCGGCGGTCTTTTCCCAGCACGACTTCCTGGAAGGTCATCGTGTTGGCGATCCGAGGCGAGTCGGCGAGGACTTTGGTGTTGGCATGGTCCAGGGTCAGCGAGACCGGTTCCAGCTTCAGGTATTTTTCCGGTTCGCTCAGGGTGACGGCAACCTTGGCGAGGTGCTTGTCGAGCGTGGCCGAATCGGCGCGCAGTTGGCCCAGTTTGGTTTCGAGGTCCTGCAAGCGCCGTTCGAGGATGCGCAAATCGATGGGTTCCGCCGTGATAGGTTCCGCCAAGGATTCAAAACCGACCTGGGCTTTCTTCAGCAGACTGGCTTTTTGCTGGAGCAGCTTGCGTTGCCGTTGTTCCAGTTGGGTTTTTTGGACGCGGCTGGCGGTCAGGCGCTGCAAGGCGATTTCGATCAGATAATCGGCCGCGCGCTTCATGAGTTCCCGGCGAGTGTCCTGCTCGTTGTCGGTGAGGAAAACCAGCCGGTGATCGCGGAAGTCGACGACGGTTTGCGGCACGTCCCGCCGGAGGATTTCCCCCTCCATCTCGATCCCAAGCACGTTCCTTTCGACCCGCGCCGCGCCGAGTCCGGCATACAGTTCCGCCGGCAAGGGGACGGACGCCTGTTTGAGGTAGCCGCGGGTGCCGTCGCTGAAACTCAGGATCTCGCGCAAACGCTCGGGCGAGGCGAACAGGGCGCGCAAGCGAGGATCGGTCATATAGCCTTGCCGGTCGGCCATGATGGCGGGCGGCAGGGCGTTGACGAAATTCACCACGAAGTCGATGGCATGCTCCACCGCGCCCCACAGTTTGCGCCGATAGTGGCTCACCGCCCGCAGGCGGGGATCGGTGCCGTCCACCACTCGTTCGATGCCTCTCAGCATCAAGTCCTTGTCGAATTTGCTGGGCTGGCTGCTACCGGAAAAAATGGACTGCAGAAGACGAAACGCCATGGTCGTCCTCCTTCAAGAGCGGCTCGACGCGCATGACCATAGAAATATTTACGTTACACAGTGATCGCTCATGGCGAACATCGTAGCGCCTTCGAGCTATCAGCGGCGGTGCCAAACAGGGGCCGCCGGTCCATACTGGCGGCGAGGCGACCCCTGCCGGGGGCAGGGTTACTATTCCATGGTGACCTTGATGCCACTGGCCGATCCCACGTTCAACTGCAAACCCTGGGTTCGCGACTCCAGCCGCATGATCACGCCGTTCTCGTTCTTGAGCCGCAGGCCGCCGACGCCGCCGCCCAGCGCGATGCTGGCATCCAGCTTGGTGTAGGTGCCCGGGAATTTGGAGATATCCGTCAAATCGTACACCTCACCGGCGGCGCTCATCTTCGATACACCCACATTGACACCCACCGTCAGGCCACCAATCTTGAAGGGATATTCCTGGCCCTCGAACATCAACTTGCCGCCACCGACGCTACCACCCAGAATGAACGCGAACTGCGTTTCGTCGATCGCGACCGTCCCGGACGGCTTTTTGGTATCCGCGGCCAATGCCAGACTACCCATCAACAGCATGGTGGCCAACAGGACGGGGCCGGTTATTTTGCGAATATTCATCATCGAATTTTTCCTATTCAAGACTACTCAGAGTAATCCCAGTCGGGTCGAACCACCACGCGCTCGCCCGACTGGGCGGTTGCGGCATCAGAACGGGTTGACAAGTAATTACTTGTTCCAACCACCCCATCCACCCATGGCGCTCCACGATTCGGCGGGAGTTTCATCGGGCATCGCTTCCATTTCCGCTTTCTTGACGATCAGCTGCACCGACGAAGGACCTTTGATGGTCTTGCCAAGCCCCTCGACGGTCACTCCTTCGGGCACTTTCACCGAGACGACCGCGTAATCCTGCATTTTTTCCTCAGGAATGCCGACGTATTGCTTCTCGTTCATAAAGCTGGATTGAAATGCGGGGTCTTTCATGTGTTCCTTGACGTAAGCCGACTCCAGGATCGTGACATTGGAACCTGGCACCATGATGATTTGGCCGCCCTTGAACACTTCGCCTTTCTTGTTGGTGACGGTGACACCCTCCGGTACGAGCAAGTGGTACTGCAATTCCGGTTTGCCGGCACCCGGTGTAAAACTTTCATTCTGAAATCCTTGTGCGTGGGCGATCACGGTGCCCAACAACAAGACCAAAGCGGTACTGCACATACGGAAGAACTTCATTTTCATCACTCTCCTCGGTTGTACATTCAAAGTCATCTTTCGGATCGGTGGCAGAATTCCGTTGCCACTATCGGGAACAGTTGCATACCGTCGACCGGCGGTATTCCCGTTCCTGACGGGGGTGTTTTTCAGCCCCTATCAATAAGCATAGTACGATCACGATTCTGCGACAGGGCTCGTCCTTGGTGACGAAGCGACATACGGTTCAAGGACCCTGTACAGTCGGGGCCGGCATCAGTGCGTTGCAATGGACAATCAGCCGTTTGCCGGCGCATCGAATTATTTGCTGGCGCTTGCGGCAATGAAGCCCGGCGGTGCTTTCTGCCAGGGGTAGCCCTTGGCCGCCATGTCGTACCCCAAGGCATAAAGTTGGCGCATGAATTCGGTGTCGAACTCTTCCTGGTGTGGTGCGTTGAAGCTGGCCGGAATATAAGCCAGATTGAAATCGACGCCATCGCGTTGGGTCGTCAGATAAATCCGATAGAGATCGCCGAGACCCTGGGTTTGAATCAGCGAGGAAATCGCTCGTCCGGCAATGCTCATGGCTCTACGCTCCACTTGTGCCCAATCGGGATCCAGCCGGCTGTTGCGGATCACGTACGCCCGTCGCTCGCGCACCACGCCATTCTTGCGCAAACTGTCCTTGATGTTGAGCGACGGGGGATAGACGAACACTTGCGCCGTGGCGCCGCCATCGACATGCATCTCCTGATAAGGCTGGCCGTTGGCCTCGACATCGATCAGGATTGGTGGAAACGCGCCGGGGATCGCGGCGGACGCCACCAGCAGGGTTTGGAACAGTTCCAGCGCCCGAGGATCCTTGATGGTCGCAATCTTGGTCATGTTCCAGATGATACCCCGACGCGCATCGAGATCGGTGGTCCCCACCAGGAGAATGCGGCCCTTCGCGTACTCGGCGGCGATGGCGTCCAGCAATTTCCGATCGATGTATTTCCCGATCAGATTCCGCAAGGGTCTGTTGTCGGCCATGGCGTCATTGGTCAGCACCGCCAGGAACCCGCGCGGTTCCACGATGTCCTTGGCGGAAATCGTGGTGTAAACCTCCTTCAGCGTGGCGTCGTAATCGGACCCCAGGAAGGCGAACGGCGCGGTCAGGGCGCCGGTGCTGACGCCGGTGACCAGCTTGAAGATCGGCCGGTCGCCGGCGGCTGTCCAGCCGTTCAGCAGCCCGGCGCCGAACGCGCCGTTGTCGCCGCCGCCGGAGATGGCCAGATAGACGGCGGGCGGCAGCGGACCCTTATGGCCGCTGGCCTCCAGGTAGGCTTGTTCGCGCTTTACGGATTCCATGCCTTCGCGGGCCATCTTGGCCAGATCGTCGGCGTTGCCGATTCGGTAGCGAACATCTTCCAGTCCCGGAAGTTGTGCTTGGTTTTGCAAGTTCTCGGGCACCGCCGCCAAGCGCGTCGGGGTGGCACAGCCGGACGCGAGCAGCAGGGCGAGAAGTCCGGCCAGCATCAGGGTCCCCGCGCGCGCGGTCTTAAACAAGTCGCTCATGAGATTCTCCTTTCGTTCGTCTCGATAGGTCTGTCGATCTTGTTCATTGTTGCAATCTCTCAAGATCGCTTCATTTCATGCTGGCGCGCAGATCCACCAGCGCCTGATCGTAGGTATCGACTCGAATCAGACCCAAGCGCGGGTACTCGATGTCGATGATGACGTACACCGCCATCGCCATGACGGCGGCGAAACCGATGATGTGTAACCAGTTGCGCGACTTGCCGCCGGCCATGCCGTAGCCGGCCAGCAGCGCGCTGGCCAACGCTAGCCCGTAGAGCATCGCGAAGATGACTATTGGCGGGTGCAGTTGAGTCACCATGGTCCGGGTCGTGGTGATGTCGATCATCTGGTTCAGCGCCGGCAGCAACAACATCGTCGCTGGTGGCGGTGCGCCTTCCATCCGTCCGGCGGCCATCGCCTGGGTCCAGATTTCTCCCTGCAACTGGGTGGAGCGCATCAGCTCCGCCTTGACGGCTTCGATATCGGGCAGTTTCCGATAGGCCTCCATCCGGGAATCCACATAGCGTCGGAACAAATCCCGCAGCGCCGGTTGCGCATCGGTTGGCAGCAAATCGAGCCGCAGGTAAGCGGTACCGATAGCGTTGACTTCCTCGACCACCAGATTCCGACGCGTATCGAAACGCGAGGCCGCGCCCGAGAAAGTGAAGGCGACCAACAAGCCCAGCAGCGCGAACACCGCGCCCTCGATCGTGCCAGTACCGGTCCGTGCTCCATCAGCGTCACTCGCCAGTCGGCGGTTGCCAATCCGCCGGCCGACTTCCAAAAAGACCAGCATCCCAAAAAACAAGATCAGGGTGATCAATGCAGTCATCAGCATGTAGTCCATAAGGGTTTCCGACGGAAAGATAGAGTAGTTGAGGAAGATTGCCGGGCTGCTCGGGGCTCCTGGACGACGTTCGGCCTGGAATCACGGGCGGCGTTTCCCGAGGAACCGGCACGGGTCATCGTCAGAGGCGGCGAAACCAGCAGGGCGGATTATTAAGCATATCAAGCCCGTAACTCACTGTCTCTACAGACAAGATGGGCCATGCCAGACTAACCCGCCCACTGGGCTAACTGGCGGGAGCGCTCTCGGATTCGCTGACGCCGCCCGCGCTCCCATCACCCGTGCCGCCGCCCGCTCCACCAACCTCGCCGAACAGCGTTTCGATCCGCGCCAACCGCTCTGCGCGTTCGCTGCTCACTTCGCCGGCGGCGGACACGACCCGCCGGATCTTGTCGAGCACCTCCGCCCGAGGGGCCGCGTCGGTGGGTAGCATCTTGGGGATTGCGGCCAGCGCCTCGTCGCGGTCGAGCAGCAGGGCAAAGAACTGCTCGCGCAGCATTTGCTTGAACTCCGCCAGGGTCAGGCCGCCATGTTCGGCGCGCATCTGCCGTAGCGCCTCGAAGGCGCGCTCGTCGACACCGGATCCCGCCATGCCAATGTAGACCAGGCTGCGAATCGCCGCTTCGCGCAGGCCACCTTCGGCGATACGAGCCTTGAGTTCGGCGATGCGCTGCTGGATGAACGCGATGCGCTCCGGCTCGACCCCCGGTCGCCGGCGCGGCGGTTCGTCCGAAGCCCGCAACCCGACCAGCGCTTGCAACACCGGCGAGCTATAAATGCCGAGGAAGATTTGCTCCATGCTGCGATCACGCAGATCGCGATAGCCGTCAAGGGCGGCAATGATCCCGTCCGAGATCATCGCCTGCACATGAAGCAGGGGATTATCGGGCGCGGTCGGCTGGCGCTGCTCGCGCACCTGCTCGGCCAGTTGGGCGATTTGCCGCATCAGCGGGTTGCGGTCCGAAAACAGCTCGAAGGGCAGTTCGGAAGGATTGAGTTTGTGCAGCCATTCAGCCGTTTGCGTGTTGGCGAAGGCTTGGACGAAAGGTTGGAACAGGGTGCGATACAGACCGAGGTTGATTTCCGAGACTCGCCGGGCGGCGGCGAAACGTCGCTCGTTTTCCAGGCTAGGCTGAACGATGGCCCGAATGTCGTCCAGAGTGCGCGGTTCGAAGCGCGCGATCCAGTCGCCGACGATCAAATCGGGGTTGGCGGCGTCGGCGGTCTTGGGGGTCAGCACCGCTTCGTACAGACCAGGCGGCAGCACGTCGATCAGGTCGATGTTGGAGGCGAACTCCTGATGTTCCTTCTTGGCCACCCCACCGGAGACGAAGATACCGAGATGGCCGATGCTTTCGTGGATGGCATAGACGATGGTTTGACCGCAGGCGCGCAGATCGTCGTCTTGCGCATAGAGATCGACAATCCAGCCTAGCGCTTGTTGGGGCGGGGTGATGTTGTCGCCCTTGGAACAGAAGCAGATGATCGGCGAACGGATATTGCGCAGATCGATGCGCACCCCGTCGCTGGTGACGATTTCGGCGGTGGCCAGTCGGTTGCCGACGAACAGTTGATCGACGATCCACTGCATTTCCTCGGCGTTGAGGTTGACGTGGCCTCCCCACCATTTCTCGAATTCCAGGAAGCGTGCCCCCTCGGTGTCGACTTTCGACCAGAGGTCGTAGTTCTTGGTCCAGAAGGTATTGGCGGGATTGAGATTCTCGAAGTTTTCGACCAGATAGGCGCCATCGAACTTGCCGCCGCCGATGTCGCTGGTCAGCGCGGTCAGCCAACTGCCACCCAGCAGACCGCCGGTGTAACGCATCGGGTTCTGGCCTTCCACCCCGGCCCAGTAGGACAGCGGCGAACCAGGCACGATGATCGGGCCAAACAATTCCGGCCGCACCGCAGCCAGCATCATCACCGCCCAGCCGGCTTGGCAGTTGCCGATCACGCAGGGTTTGCCTTCGGCTTCGGGGTGCAGTTCGATGACTTTTTCCAGAAACACCGCTTCCGCCCGCATGATGTCTTCGATGGTCTGGCCCGGCATCGGGTCGGGGGTGAAGCCGACGAAGTAACAGGGATGACCGGCGCGCATCGCCACGCCCAGTTCGCTGTCGGCCTTGAAGCCGCCGATCCCCGGACCGTGACCGGCGCGCGGATCGACCACCACGAACGGGCGCTTCTTCGGGTCGATGATCACGCCTTCCGGCGGCTGAACTCGCACCAACCCATAATTGACCGGCCGTTCGAAGGTCCGGCCGTCCAGCACCAGTTCGGCGTCGAAGCTCAATACATTGGGGACTACCTTGGCTTTCTGCGCGTAATATTGGTCGCTGCGCTGGCGCAGCACGTCCCAGAACAGGATGGTGCGTTGCATCGAGTCGGCCACATACTCCCCCAGTGGTCCCCAGGCTTGCGTCAGCGCCTGCGTTGCGCTCTCGGTCGGCTGAAGCGGGTTGAGTGAGGTCAGGACGGGGATATTACGGGTATTGTCGACGGGATTATCGGTCATGATCGCGATCCTCGAAGGCTTTAAACTAAGATTGATCTCTCCATGTATACCCTAATTATAACAAGGGTTTTGCGCGGCGGCGTTTGCGGTTTGCGCCGGATACGGGAACAAGTCAACAAGTAGTAGGCACTGTCTTCGGCGACCACCCACACCCCGGACGGCATTTTTGCTGGTTCCACACCGTCTTGTGACCTTCGCCAGCCTGTCCGGCGGATAGCCGTACTGGCGTGGAGTGCGTTTCATGTAGACGCGGAGGGTCGAAAATCACTTGCACGGGACATTCGTTTGACTACCGTATGTCGTGTTCAGTTTGATCTGGAGGCCGCTATCGGTCAGTGAAGGCCCCGCCCCGTGATCGCGACGGCATGGAAGGCCGAACGCTGATGACTGCGGGAAACGGTATTCCGAAGATGTGCTATCCCAGCGATTGTTGGAGTTGACCGAACAAACCCCACAGCCGGGCGTGCGGCTGGTCGTGCGTCAGTGCCCACGGCAAGCGGCCTGATAGCGCGGCATTGAATAGCAAGATATTCGACTCTGACACAATCCAGGAGGATGTATGGCCACAACCACGCTTCACCCTCAGTATGTGATTGACGATGCCGGGCGGAAAGTCTCGGTGATATTGCCGGCGAACGAGTTCGATGAACTGTTGCAGGACCTGGAAGATTTAGCGGCGCTGGCGGAACGACGGGATGAACCCGCCATCGACCACGATGAGGTCGTGACCCGGCTGCAAGCCGATGGACTCCTATAGTCTGAAGTGGAAGCCATCGGCGGAACGGGAACTCCGCAAACTGCCCCGGCCCATCATTGCCCGGCTGGTGGCGATGGCTGAGGCACTGCGCGGCAATCCCTATCCACCTGGCGCAATCAAGATGGCCAACAACCCAACATGCGTGGCGAATTCGCGAAGGAGACTATCGGATGGTCTACGTCGTGCGGAATGCCATGCTGACCGTGGAAATCATCCGTGTTGGACACCGCCGCGAGGTGTACCGCTGAATCTCGTGGGACCTGACAACTACATCTTGTGGCTCCCACGAGAGACCTCATTGAGACTCGAACTGCACGAGAATGAGGTACGGCAACTGCCGACGCGCCCTCAAGGCAAGGATTCGCAACGACCGGGAGCGGGAACGGTTCCGGCAACGGCGGCAAGCGCTCGAACCGGATGGTTAGAGTAAATACCTATCAAAGCACTTCGATTGACTGAAAAATACAATCAGGGGAGCTATTCAGCACGCCACGATGGACACTCGCTCGGGTGCTTTTCCTTGTTGTGGACAAACGCGGTTGCTTGCGGGCGAGTGGACGATGGGGGAAATGGTGGGAACCCAGCGCATTTCTAACTTATCGTTTTATTGGTGCCGGGAGAGAGACTCGAACTCTCACGGTATCACTACCGGCGGATTTTGAGTCCGCTGCGTCTACCATTCCGCCACCCCGGCAGGGAGGGAAGGACGATTATAAGGGTTTTCCAGCGCCGGGCAAGCCGCGACCAAGCGACTCATGTCGAAACCATGCCGGTCGGGTATGATTCCACCCTTTCCAAGACCCGGAAGACGGCATGTTGAATCTCAAGAGTCTGAAGGCGGAGCTCCTTCTATTGCTAACGGCACTGATCTGGGGATTTGCCTTCGTCGCCCAACGGGTTGGCATGGATCATGTCGGTCCCTTCACCTACACCGGGGTGCGTTTTCTGCTGGGCGCATTGTCGCTCCTGCCCCTGCTGCTGATCGGCTCGCGCGCCAGCCGCTCGGCCCCGCCGAGAAACTGGCGGACGATCCTCGCCGGTAGCCTGTTGGCCGGGTTGTTCCTGTTCGCGGGCGCCACGCTGCAACAGCTTGGCCTGGTCCATACCACCGCCGGTAAAGCCGGTTTCATCACCGGTCTGTACGTGGTCATTGTGCCGTTACTGGGTTTGTTCTGGCACTCCACCCCGCCGAGCACTTGGGTCGGCGCGGGGTTGGCCGTGGTCGGCTTGTATCTGCTGACCATGACCGATGGCCTGACTCTGGCCGAAGGCGATGGCTTGGTACTGGCCGGGGCATTTTTCTGGGCCGGGCATGTGCTGGTGATCGGCTGGCTATCCGGGCGGATCGAGCCGGTATTGCTGGCCTGCCTGCAGATCACCGTCTGCGGCGTGCTAAGCCTGGGTGTGGCGCTGGCCATCGAGCCGATCTCCCTGCGCGGCCTCCAAGACGCGACGCTGCCGATCCTGTACGGCGGTCTGCTCTCGGTCGGCATCGCCTACACCCTGCAAGTGGTGGCTCAGCGCGACGCCCCACCCTCCCATGCCGCGATCATTCTCAGCCTGGAAACCGTGTTCGCGGCGCTGGGTGGCTGGTTGCTGCTGGACGAAGCCTTATCCGGCCGTGGGTTGCTGGGCTGCGGCCTGATGCTCGCCGGCATGTTGCTGTCGCAACTGGGGTTGGGCAAGGCCGCGCCCACGCCAACCGAGCCGGCGGCGCCAGCCGCAACGCTGGCGGCCGACGAGCGCCGTTAGTCGTTCTTACCCGCGTCGGTGTCGGATTCCCGCGAAGTTCCGGGTTCCTCCGGCGGTGACGATCCCGGTTCGCCATCCTTCGATGGATTGCCACCCAACCGCTCCTGATACCAACACTGGTAACAGAGCCGCAAACCATCCTGACTCAGAAAACCGGCCGGCGGCCCGAACCGCCCGCATAAATCGCAAACCAGATAACTGCTGACCATCGCCCGCTCCCGTTTGGTCCAGTATCCCAAACAGATAGCCGTCCTGCTTGCGTTTCTCCACTTGCCGCCGACGAGGCGCCAAAAACCGTCTGGCCATGGCGGCAACTGACACCCTGGACCGATCTCTTGCCCCGATGCGGGTGGCGATTGGCAAAGGACCTGTCTATTGAGTCCTATCGATCAGCTCCACAAGGCTCGCACGCCGAAATAGGCGATGTCCTTGAAGCGGCGGATCGTACCCTTGAGCAGCGACGCTTGCGGCCGGGTACAGAAGGTCATGCTCAGCATCACCCGCAGTTCATCCTCCTCCAAGCGGGTGACTTTATGGAACACTTTCGCCCCTTCGAACATGATCAAGGTATTGGGCGGCGTGGGCACCATCACTTCCCGGTCGTCCTGGCGGATGACCAATTGTGCCGACGACAGCCGGTCTTCATGGAGATGACGGTTAACCAATGGCAACAACACGGTGAAATGCCGACCGTTGTAAAAATTGTAATCGTAGTGCCAACCGATATGGTCGCGCGGCCGGTCGTAAAACAGCAGCGAACAGGAACTTTGATCGTTGAGCGGCGTGGGCACGATCGGTTCGCCGATCACCGCCGCGCACAAGCGGCGCAGGTAGTCCGACTGATAGAAAGCGACGATTTCCGGCGCGACTTGGTGCAGATCTTCATAGGCGATAGTGCCGCCCTTCTTGTGGGCGGGAAAATAGCTGCGTTCGGTACGGGCGTGACGGAGCGCGGCTTCCCGTAGCGTCTCGAACGTGCCCGCTGGCAACGGCTGGGGAACGACCGCGATCCGTCGCTGGAAATCGGGCAACGCGTCGGGTAGCTGTTCGGGTAAATTCAGATTGGCACCATAATGAGCAACCAGATCGCGCTGGCGGACTTGCAGTTGATGATACTGGCGCTGCTTACGCCATTTGAGGCCGGTGAAAGCCAAAGCCCCGGCGGCGGCGGGAACGAGCAGAATTTCCTGGAACATACGGCATCCGATAAAGTTGAGCGGAAAATGGGCGGCCCCGGCTCGAAGCTGGACTCGATCCGTCAACTTAATCGGGTGCCATGAAATTCTGATGAAAATGCTGCTCAGGCGAAGGCATCGGCGCGCGGATCGCCGTCTGGTTGGGGATTTTCTTGATCTACAATGACGATCTATCCGTCGCGCGCACTGGCCACCGCAATCATGTCTCCGCTTTTCCGCCTCGCTTTGCTCGGCTGTCTGCTCCACCCCGGCTGGCTGCCCGCCGAACCCGCCGTCCCGCCTCTGCCGTTACACGATTTCGAGCACACCGCCAGCCCCACCTCGGGCGTGACCATGAGCGGCTGGACCACCGCGCCGAATCGCCGCGCCGGCCAAATCGGCTACCGACTGGAACCGACGCAGCGGCCGGATTCTTCGGACAGCCGCCGGGCATTGCATCTCCGCTATCGCTTCGCTCCCGACGCCACGGACGACATCGGCTGGCAACTGACCCTGCCCGATCTGGACGCCTCAGCTTACGATCATCTGGAGTTGTGGATTCGTGGTGACGCTCGGGTCGGTTACGCTGATGCCTTGAAGCTCGAATTCAAGCAACCGCTGGCGGGAGCGCCGCCCGGTCTGCTGCGCCGGGGCAGCGCCGTGATCGACGGTATCACCGACCGCTGGCGGCGTTTCCAGATCCCCTTGCGGCGGATGAACGGCATCGCCGATTGGCGCCATCTGCGCCAATTCACCCTGGTATTGCAACCGCGCCGCTCGCCAGTCGCCGGCGCCTACTGGCTGGACGACATCGCTCTGATCAAAACCGGTCAACCCGGCCCCAGCATCCATGATCCGGTGATTCCACCCAACAAGACCGCCTGGGAAAACCGCCTCGGCGGCAAGGAGGCGGCCCAACCTTACATCCAAGCCCGACTGGCTGGCTGGCCGGAACGCCTGCTGGTGGACCCGATGGAATTACCGGCCGACGACCGGGCGTTCCTGGAGCGGCTGGCGCGCGATACCTGGCGCGGGCTGGCGGCCTTGAGTGACCGGGAGCATGGCCTACCGCTCGACACGGTGCGCTTCGCCGATTCCATCGATCCCGAACGGGCTTGGGTAGGCGACTACACCAACGTCACCAACATCGGCCTGTATCTGATCGACATTGTCGCCGCGCGGGAATTGGGCCTGATCGACCCGGACGAGGCGCGGGCGCGGCTGAGCCGAACGCTGAACACGCTGGAGCGATTGGAGACCTGGCAAGGGTTTTTCTTCAACTACTACGACACCACCAGTCTGGAACGCACCAGTCATTTCATTTCCTTCGTCGATTCGGCCTGGCTGAGTGCTGGGTTGATGGTGATTCGCAACAGCGTGCCCGAACTGGCGGAACGCTGTACCCGGTTGATCGCCCGCGAGGATTACGGCTTTTTCTACGATCCGGTCGAGCAATTGATGATGCACGGCTACTACGTCAACCTGCCCGGCCGCTCCGAATACAGCTATGGCCTGCTGTACACCGAATCGCGGCTGGGCAGCCTGATCGCCATCGGCAAGAGCGAGGCGCCGGCGGAGCACTGGTACCGGATGGCTCGCACCTTCCCGCGCGACTTCGACTGGCAGTCGCAATCGCCCAAGGGCCGTACCATCAAGACCGTGAACGGCCACACCTTCTTTGGCGGTTACTACGTCTGGAAAGGGCTGCGCTACGTGCCGTCCTGGGGTGGCAGTCTGTTCGAGGCGCTGATGCCGTTGCTGGTGCTGGACGAACCGCGCCTGGCGCCCGCCAGTCTGGGTCGCAACGCGTGGGTTCATACCCAGATCCAACGCCGCTTCGCCCTGGAGTATCTGAGCTATCCGGTTTGGGGCTTGTCGCCCAGCTCGAAGCCGGACGGTCGCGGTTATGGCGAATACGGGGTTCGCCTGCTGGGAGCGCGTGGCTATGCGGCTGGCGCGGTGACTCCGCACGCGGCAGCGCTGGCCCTGCTGACGGACCCGGAGGCGGCCGTCGTCAACCTGCGGCAACTGGCGGAACGCTATCCTCTGTACGGCGATTTCGGGTTTTACGATGCCGTGGACCCGCGTAGCGGTCAGGTCGCCTACCACTATCTGGCCCTGAACCAGAGCATGATCCTGATCGCTCTGGCCAACCATTTGCGGGACGGCGTCATCCAGCGCTATTTCGCCGCCGATCCGATCATCCAGCGGGTGCTGCCGCTGCTTGGTGCGGAACGGTTTTCCGATTGACGGAATCGCCATGGCCAGCGTTGATTTCGAACACATTGACAAAATTTATCCGGGCGGAACCCAAGCGGTCTTCGATTTCAATCTGACCGTTGCCGACGGGGAAGCGCTGGCGCTGGTCGGTCCCTCCGGCTGCGGCAAATCCACCCTGTTGCGGCTGCTGGCCGGTCTGGAAACCGCGACGCACGGTACCCTGCGCATCGGCGGGCAAGCGGTCAACGATCAACCGCCGCAACGGCGCAACGTGGCGATGGTGTTCCAGGACTATGCCCTTTATCCGCACATGTCGGTGCGGCGCAACCTGGAGTTTCCGCTGAAAATGCGCGACCTGCCCCGTGCCGAAATCGAACGGCAGGTGCGCTGGGCGGCGGAACTACTGGGTCTGGGCGAGCTGCTGGACCGTTTGCCCCGGCAATTGTCCGGCGGTCAGCGCCAGCGGGTGGCGATGGGCCGGGCGCTGGTGCGGCAACCGACTGTGTTCCTGATGGACGAACCGTTGTCCAATCTGGACGCCCGGTTGCGAGTGCAAATCCGCGCCGAACTGAGCGATCTGCTGGAGCGGTTGAGCGCGACCACCATCTACGTCACCCACGATCAGGCCGAGGCAATGACGCTGGGCGACCGGGTGGCGGTGCTGGATCATGGCCACCTGCAACAGGTGGCGCCACCTCAGGAATTGTACGAACGGCCCGCCAACACGTTCGTGGCCGGCTTTATCGGCAATCCGCCGATGAACCTGTTCCCGGCGCGACTGGTCGCCGACGCGGGAGGACTGCGGTTACGGGCGGGCGATCAGTCGGCGCCGCTGGCATTCGCCGCCACCGCGACCGAATGCTGGGGAGATTATCTGGAACAATCGCTGACCGCCGGTCTTCGTCCCGAACATTTGTCGCTCGCCGTCGAAGAGGAGACGGGATGGCGGGCGACGGTGCATGACGCCGAATATCTGGGTCACGAAACCCTGCTTTATCTGCGGCTCGCCGGCATGGCCGACCCGAATCCGATTCTGGTCGCGCGCCTGCCGGGTATTCGTCCCTTTCACAAGGGCGACGTGGTGAAACTGCGGCTGGATTGCGAGCGCTTGCATCTGTTCGGCCCGGACGGCGAGAGAAAATAAGGAACGGGTCACGATTCATTCCATGAACCCATACTCTCCAACTCCTCGGCAATATGTTCGACATTCGCGTCGGATAAGCGGTCTTCCCGTAAAGTCCCGATCATGCAAAGTGGCTGACTTCAACATCAGCCGTTACCTGTCGTTAAAGGGAAACGAGGTTTATCGGATATCGCCTTGCATCAGCCGCGGATTTGCCGCAGCGAAGGGCTTTGTTGCACAAATGGAATGAGGGGCAAAAGATCCCCAATGTGGTAAAGAGTTAGCAAACGGCCACGGTATCGGGCATACCGAGCTGTGTCATGATGTTCATGGCCGCTAGGCGCGCATAGGCT
>Ga0209607_1000717_pt1 | contig 29111 bp, 25 predicted proteins | sample AD_UKC117_MetaG_FD_184413 | JGI IMG/M metagenome (GOLD analysis project Ga0209607, IMG submission 184413) | Active sludge microbial communities of municipal wastewater-treating anaerobic digesters from Hong Kong - AD_UKC117_MetaG (SPAdes)... | ecosystem: Engineered > Bioreactor > Anaerobic >... | reverse complement strand
ACGCCATATTATGCCCAAAACGCCAAAACCCTCACCGGGGCTACCGACATCGTCGGCGCGGTGGTGGTGGATTTCCGGGCGCTGGATACGACCATCGAGATCGCGGTCTTTGGCATGGCCGGGTTGGGCATTTATACCTTGCTGCGTTTCGCGGCGCAGAAGCACGGCGATAACCGCGTGGAGGAGGAAGAGGTGGCGGTGGCTGACGGCCGTCAGGCCACCTATGGCATCAGCGGGCTGCGGACCTCGGCTTTTGTGCGCGCGCCTGCCTTTGTGGTGCTGCCGCTGTCGTTGATCCTGGGGGCCACACACATGATGTACGGCCACGACCAGCCGGGCGATGGCTTTACCGCCGGGGTGATCATCAGCCTGGCGGTGGCTTTGTGGTACGTAGTCTTTGGCTACGAAGAAACGCGCCGCCGCCTGCCCTGGCTGCGCGCCTCGGCCTTTGTGGGGGCGGGCGTGCTGCTGGCCATCGGCACAGGCGCGGTGGCCGCCCTGTTGACCGGCAGTTTTTTGGGCCATTATGACTTCACCGCCAATTGGCAGTTTATGCCGTCCGGTTTTCACATCAGCACCTCGTTCCTGTTTGAAGTGGCAATTTGCCTGACAGTCTTGGGCAGCGCCGCGCGGATGATCAATTCATTAGGGCATCCGGAGGGGCGCGAGAGGGATTAGAGATTGGGGATTGGAGACTGGAGACTGGAGATTTAGCGTATGGAATTGTTAACGGCCGTATCCGTCGGACTGCTCTTTGCCATCGGCGTGTTTCAGATGCTGCGGCGCAATGTGATCCGCTCGGTGATTGGGCTGATGATTTTGGCCAACGCCGTCAACCTGTTTTTGCTGAGCACAGGCGCTTATGATGGCGTGGCGGCGGCGTATACCACAACCAGCGGCGCGCGCAGCGACGCCTTGCCGCAAGCCCTCATTCTGACGGCCATTGTCATCAGCATGGGCGGCACGGCGTTTGTGCTGGCCATGCTCTACATAATCTCGGCCCGTTACCATACGGCCGATCTGGACGAAGTGAACGGACTCAAAAACTGACGATTTGTTAATAGCTATAAGCTTTAAGCTATTAGCTATTAGCTATTAGCTTTAGAGGGATGTTTGATGGACTATCTGGCACTGCTGCCGGTGTTGGTTCCCCTGACGGGGGCGATGGTGGGGCTGCTGCTGCGCAAGCAACGGCCGTTGCAGGCTTACTGGACGTTGGGCACGATGCTGACGGCGCTGGCCGGCGGCCTGTGGCTGCTGCTGGTGGTCTGGCAAAATGGGCAGCCCGTCGTTTACCGTTCCGGCAACTGGGCTGCCCCGTTTGGCATCGTGCTGGTGGGCGATATGTTATCGGCCATTTTTGTGGTGATGACCCACCTGGTGATGGTGATGGGCATCCTCTACGCTCTGGGCAGCAAAGATAAGGTGGTCACCTATCCCACCTTTTTTCCGCTCTTTCTCACGTTGGCGACCGGCCTGTCTGGGGCGATGATGACCGGCGATTTGTTCAACATGTACGTTTTTGCCGAGCTGCTGGTGATTTCCGGCACGGTGCTCACGGCCGTTTCCGACGACAGGTATGGCACAGAAGCCGCTTACAAATATTTCTACATCAGCCTGCTGGCCTCGTTCTTTATGCTGCTGGCCGTGGGCAGCTTTTACATCGCCTACGGCACGCTAAACATGGCCGACCTGGCGGCGCGGGTGGCCGCCGATGGCGCGGACCCGCTGCTGCTGCCGGGCATCGCCTTTTTGATGGCCACCTTCATGGTGAAAAGCGCCGTCTTCCCATTCCACTTCTGGCAGCCAGATTTCCACACGGCCGCGCCGACGGCCGTTAGCGCCATGCTCTCCTCGGTGGTCGTTAAATTGGGCGTCTACGGCTTTTTGCGCATGACCACTCTGCTGTTTGTGGAACAGGCGCCGCTCATCCGCGCCGTGCTGCTGGTGTTGGGCGTGGTCGGCGTTATCTTTGGCGGGCTCTCGGCCCTGGGAACCCACAACGTCAAGCGCATGCTGGCTTATTCTACCCTGGCGCAGGTGGGCTTTATCCTGGTGGGCATTGGCTGGGGCACGCCGCTGGCGCTGGCCGCCGCCATCGTCTTTGCCTTCAACCACAGCCTGATCAAGGCGGCGATGTTGATGCTGGCCGGGTATATCGCCAGCCGGGCGTCGGTCAAGTCGGCGGCGTTTGATGTGGTAACGGGCGTGGGACGGCCGTTGCCCGCCGCCGGGTTCCTCTTTTTTGTGGGCAGCCTGGCCCTGGCCGGTATTCCGCCCACCAATGGCTTTGTTAGCAAGGCGCTGCTGTTCAACAGCGGCATCGCCGACGCGCGCACCTGGTCGCTGCTGCTGATTGGCCTGACCAGTATTTTTACGTTGATGTACACCGTGCGCGCTTTCCAGCGAATCTGGTGGCTGGCGCCGGCGGAAGGCATCTCCACCAAGCCATCCGGCGACCAACTGGTCGCGCCGGCGCTGCTGCTGGCTCTGATTGTGGCCCTGGGCATTTGGGCCGAACCGCTGGTGGCGGCGGCGAATGCGGCCAGCGCGGCGTTGGGCGATCCGTCCCTTTACATTCGCGCGGTGTTAGGAGGTTAAAGATGGTTTCTTACGTGCGGGCGGTTGTGCTGTTGACGCTGGTGTATCTGGCGTTGACGTCCAATCTCCAGGTGAGCAACATAGTGGTGGGTGTTTTGCTGGCGTTGGGGGTTATGGCGCTGCTGCGGCCACCGCGGCGAGAAACAGATTGGGCGGGAGCGGGCACGGCCGTCTGGTCGATGGCCCAATACGTGCTGATCCTGGCCTGGGATTTGATTGTGAGCGGCTTCCAGGTAGCGCGCATTGTGTTGGATCCCGGCCTGCCGATCAAGCCGGGCATCATTGCCATTCCCTCTGGCTGCCAGTCGGAGCTGGGCACGGCGCTCAGCGCCCACGCCATTACCCTGACGCCGGGGGAGATGGTGGTGGAAATGGACGAGAACGGGGTCATGTATACCCACACGCTGGACGTGACGGACGCGGAAACGGCCGTGGCCGTCGCCCAGCAGCAGCGCGCCGAACTATTGGCCAAGATTTTCCCGTAGACTGGAAGGGTTTGATGATGACGACGATTTTGTTAACGGCCGTTTACCTCTCTTTGCTCATCCACATCAGCATGATCGCCCTGGCCGTGTGGCGGGTGTGGCGCGGTGAAAATGTGGTGGACCGGCTGATTGGCGTGGACCTGGTGAGCACGTTGTTTGTGGCCGTGTTGGTTTTGCTGGCCCTGATCAACCAGGACAGCATCTTTATCGACGTGGCCCTGGCTCTGGCGGCGCTGGGTTTTATCAGCACCATCGCCCTGGCCAAGTACGTGGCCGACGAGCGGATGTTTTAAGCCAGGGGCTGGAGGCAAATGATGGGAACGATATTGCAGTTGGTGGCGTTGACGGCCGTTTTGCTTGGCACATTTTTCTCCGTGGTCGGCATGCTAGGGTATTTCCGCCTGCCGGACGTGTACGCCCGGCTGCACGCCACCGGCAAAGTGGGCGTCTTTGGCGTCGTCCTCCTGCTGGTAGGCGCAGCAATTTGGACGCCGCTGGGTTGGGGACGGGCGCTGCTGTTGATCGTGCTGCTAATGGTGGCCGGGCCGGTTACCAGCCATGCCCTGGCTTCGGCCGCGTTTCGTGTTGGCCTGCGCATGAAACAGACCGTGCGGGATGATTTGCACGAGGATTTAGCTTCGTAGGCGCTTCGTTTCATGGTATATTTTGGGCTAAAGCTCAGGTAAGGAGGAGTTTGATGCGTGACATGAATGATGGCAGCATGGATGAGAGTTTGGCAACGGCCGTGGACGGCGATTCACCCCTGAATTTTGCTATGTTCAACAAACTGTCGCCGGGCGTTCAGCGTGTGGTAATCGCGGCTTTGTTTGTGGTGGTCCTGTTCATCATCGTCGTTCTCCGGGAACTGATCAAGTCGGGGTCGATGGCCGCCGGCGAAGAGGAATCTATCGAGGCGTGAGTTTTGGGTGGGGCCGGTTTTAATCTGGCTGATTGCATAATAAGGAGAGGGTAAATGGTTAAATTAATTTTACGCATTGTCATCAACGCGCTGGCCATCTGGGTAGCTTCCCTGATTGTCAGTGGCATCACCCTGGCCGGCGGCATTTGGGGAATTATTGTCGTCTCGGTTATTTTTGGTCTGATCAACGGGCTGATCAAGCCGATCATCAAGTTGTTCAGCCTGCCGTTGATTGTGGTGACGCTGGGTCTGTTCACGCTCATCATCAATGCCCTACTGTTCTGGTTGACCTCGTGGCTGACCTCCTACCTGGTGGTGGACGGCTTCATCCCGGCGCTGATCGGCAGCGTGATTGTCAGCCTGGTGAGCTGGCTGCTGAGCATGTTCCTCGATGACGATGATTAGGCTGCGGGCCAATTAAGAAGTGCAAGATGAACGGCCGTTACCCGCGTAACGGCCTTTTCTATTTTCAGTAAACGGGAAATTGTGTGTTAGCAAGAACAAGTGAAATGCGTATGAGCCGTCGCAAATTTCTGGCTGCAGGCACAATGGCGTTGGGGGGGGCGGTGGCTACGGCCGTTTACCACCTGCACAGCCACGATGAGTCAGGTCAGCTTGTCGTTGAGCGCCTGACCCTGCCGATTCGCGGGCTGGACCCCGCTCTGGAAGGCTTCCGGCTGGTGCAGTTAAGCGATTTCCACCTGTATCCCTTCACTCAGCCGGAATTGGTGCGCGAAGCCGTTGCTTTGACCAACGAATTGCAGCCCGACCTGACTGTGCTGACCGGCGATTACGTCTGGCGCGACGTGGACGCCATCTTTGAACTGGCCCCCATCCTGGCCGGGCTGAATGCCAGACATGGCGTCTATGCCGCCATGGGTAACCATGATTTATGGACTGACGTGGGGGTGGTCTCTCAGGGATTTGCCGAGGCCGGTTTGCCTGTGCTCATCAATGACGGGCTGCCGATCACCCAGGGCCGCGGCGCGCTGTATCTGGCCGGTCTGGACGATGGCTGGGCCGGTCAGCCGAACCTGGAGGCGGCGCTGCGCCAGGCTCCGACCGGCGCGCCGGTTGTGCTGCTGCTCCACGAACCAGATCTGGCGGAAACCTATGCGCGTGATCCGCGGATCGCGCTGCAGTTATCCGGCCATTCACATGGCGGGCAGGTGCGTTTCTCGCGGCTGGGTGGCGCGCTCATCCTGCCTTATCTGGGCCGCAAATACGACATGGGCCTCTACAAAGTGCGCGACATGTGGCTCTACACCAACCGGGGCATTGGCGTTACCAACGAGCCTATCCGCTTCAACTGCCCGCCGGAAATCACCGAAATCACCCTGGTAAGCGTATAAAGTAAACCGCAAAAGGTTTTGGGAATGAGACCCGAAGGGTTTTGCATCAGTTTAGTCGAGTCTCCGAGGTTTCAAACCCTTCGGGTCTTCTGAAAACTTTCTGCTGTTCACAAAAAAAGGTTGGTTGGCCGCAAAAACAACCAACCAACCATCCATCCAACAAACCAACAAACTAACAAACCAGGAAACCACCCTCCCTTTAATCCAACACAAAAATATTGCGCTCGGCGCACAAATCTTTCAGAATTTGCGGCCAGACGGTGACGCTCACTTCGCCCAGGTGGGCTTTGTGCAGCAGCAGCATTTGCGTGCGTGACTGCCCAATGCCGCCGCCGATGCTCAGCGGAATGTCGTCGTTGAGGATGGCCTGGTGGTAGGGCATGTCCAGGAAGTGGAGCTGGTTGGTAATTTCCAACTGCTGGCGCAGGGTGTGCTTGTTGACGCGCATGCCCATCGACGACAATTCGTGCCGCCGCCGGGTGACCGGGTTCCAAACCAGGATGTCGCCGTTGAGGCCGTGCATGAGACGGCCGTTTTTCTCCACCGTCTCCGTCACCCAATCGTCGTAGTCGGCGGCGCGCATTTCATGCGGGTAGCCGTCGGCCAGCGTCCAGCCGATGCCGTAGATGAAGATGGCCGGGAACTCCTGCAAGATTTGCGTTTCGCGCGCTTTGCGCGGCAGGTCGGGGTAGCGCTCCAGAATTTCTTCGGCGTGCAAAAAGACCAGTTCTTCCGGCAGTTCCGGGTACGGATCGTCGCGCAGGGCGGGGAACAGGTCGAAGGCATGCTGCTCGGCCCCTTTGAGGACCTTCCAAATTTTTTGGACGACGGCCGTTAAGAAATCGAGGTTGCGGTCGACGGCCGTGATCGCCCGCTCCCAATCCCACTGGTCTACGTACACGCTGTGATCGTGGTCCAGAAAATAATCCTTGCGCACGGCGCGCATGTCGGTCAGCAGCCCTTCGCCCGGCGCCATGCCAAACTGCGCCAGGGCCATGCGCTTCCACTTTGTCGCCGCCTGCACCACCTCCGCGTCGATGGGGTGCTGGTTGTAATCATTGTTGATGTGGAACTGAATGGGCGTGCGCGACCCGTCGCGGTCCAGGTAATCGTTCACGCCGCTTTGCGAATCAACAATCAGCGGCACTTGCACCCGGATCAGGTTCAGTTCCTTGCACAGGTTTTCTTCGATGTAATCTTTGACGGCGTAAATGGCCAGTTGGGTTTCTTTGGGGGAAAGGGCCGATTGGTAATCGGTGGGGAGGACTGTGGCCAGGTCTGTGTAATTGCCAATGCCCGGACCGGCCAGGTCTGCAACCTTGTCTAACATCGTGGTTCACTCCTTTTGATGAGGAGAGCCGGCGCGGGCTAGGGTGTGTGGTTGTTGGCGTTTGGCTCCCACTCGCTTGGGAAACTGGTGGGTAAATGTGTCAGCCATGGGAAAGGCGGACGTTTTTAGTATGGATCGAAAGGCCGGCAGGGCGCTATTGAGAAAAATCAGGCCGGTTTCTGCCAAATGTCATGAAGCGGGCGGGCGGCGGCGGGCCAGAATCGCCCGTCATCCTAAAATGGCCAGAGCAGGGGTACCAGCAGCAGCGTGACGAGCAGGAACAACAAGACCAACGGCAGGCCGCTCTTGAAAAAATCCTTGAAGGTGTAGCCGCCGGAGGACATGACCATCAGGTTGGTGGTGGAGGCGATGGGGGTGAGGAAGGCGGTGGAAGCGCCGATGGCCACCGTCATCATGAGCGGATAAGGTGACACGGCCAGCCCGGCGGCCGTGCCGAGGACGATGGGGGCGACGAGAACGGCCGTAGCCGTATTGCTGATCACCTGGCTGAACCCGGTTGTCAGCAGAAAGATGCCGACCAACAAAGCCAGATTGCCCCAACTGCCCAGGGTACTCACCAGGACGTTGGCTACCAGGTCCGCGCCGCCCGTGAGTTCCAGCGCCGTCGAGACAGGAATCATGCAGGCGATGAGCACCACACTTTGCCAGTTGATCGTGCGGTAAGCCTGCGTCGGGGTCAGGCAGCCGCCCAGCACCATCACCACAGCGGCGATCAGCGCGGCCATCACCGTGGGCACGACGCCAGAAACCATCATGGCTACCATGGCCGCCAGCGCCAGCACGGCGATGACTGCCTGCCGGTTTAGCTCGATAATCTGGCGCGACATGGCTTCCGGTTGTCCCACCACGACGAAATTACGGTTTTCGTTGCGCAGCAGTTCAATGTTGTCCCAACGGCCGCGCACCAACAGGGCGTCGCCAAAGTTTAGCCGGGTTCCCTGGCGGGTCACCAGCTTGTTTTCGCGCCGGATACTCATCACCTGGACGCCGTACTTTTGCGTGAAGCGGCTTTCTTGCAGGCTTTGCCCAATGTAGGCCGAACGCGGCGTGATCAGCACCTCGGCCACGCCAATGTCGTGGGAGACCAGGGCGTCGGCCAGTTCGCTTTCGTCGATGTCGCTGTCGGCCAGGTCCAGATTGCGCTGCTGCACGGCCGTTTGCACCGCTTCAGGCGTGGCTTTTACCAGCAGGATGTCGTTTACCTGTAGCCGGGTGGCGGCGGTGGGGATTTCCTGAGGGGTCTGGATGTGTTCGACGGTACGCTGGAGCTGGCGGCGGGTGATTTCGGCGGAACTGAGAAACGGCCGTGCGCTTGACGGCCGTGTTTCAATGCGCAGCACCGAGACGTTGAAATCACGCCCCAGGGCGGCTTCGGCCAGCGTCTGCCCGGCCAGCGGCGAATCGGCGCGCACCCGCAGGCGGTACAGTTTGCCGTGCAGGGCAAACGAATCGGCCATTTCGTGCATGGAGGCATCCACGTCCACCGGCTGTTCGTCGGATTCGCGCTGCGGCAGCTGCCGCTGCCCCATCACCACCATGTAACCGATGGTCACCGCCAGCAGCGGCGCGCCTACCAGGGCAAATTCAAAAAAGCTGAACGGCTCATAGCCGGCCCCGCTCAGGGCATTGGCCACGATGATGTTGGGCGGTGTGCCGGTCAGGGTGAGCAAGCCGCCGGCGTTGGCGGCAAACGCCAGGGGGATGAGGTACTTGGAAGGCACGCTTTTGACGCTCCAGGCGATGGCGATGACCGCCGGCAGCAGCGTGGCCACCGTGCCGGTATTGCTGATGAAGGCCGAGAGCAAGGCGGCGCCCAGCATCACCATCACCAGCAGGCGGCGCGGGCTTTGGCCGGCAAGGGCCAAAATCTGCTGGCTGACCCAGGCGGTGAAGCCGGAGCGTGACAGCCCTTCACCAACGATAAACAGGGCGGCGATCATGATGACGGTAGCGTCAGAAAAACCGGCCAAAGCCTGTTGGGTGGTCAGGATGCCCAGGAGGTAGAGGGCCAGCAGGGCCATCAGGGCAACGAGATCGGAGCGGATTTTGTCCCAGATAAAGAGGGCGATGGTGAGGCCGAGAATGACGAAGGTAACAATCATGAGATTACTCTTGGGCGGTGGGTGGCGGCGGGATGGGCAACGGCCGTACCTGCCAGATGTCTTCGCTGTATTGGCGGATGCTGCGGTCGGATGAGAAAAAGCCGCAGCGGGCCGCGTTCAAAATCGACATGCGCGTCCACCGTTCCGGGTCGCGGTATGCCTGGGCGGCCTGCTCCTGGCAAGCCAGGTAGGATTGGTAATCGGCCAGCAGCATAAATTCGTCGCCGCCCAGCAGCGAATCGACGATTGGCCGGAACAGGTCGCGATTGTCGCCGGAAAAGTGGCCGGTGGCAATCTGGTCAATGGCCTGCCGCAGTTCGGCGTTGCCCCAGTAATAGGCTTGCGGATCGTAGCCGCTGCCTTTCAGGGTGAACACTTCTTCCGTGGTGAGGCCGAAGAGGAAAAAGTTTTCCGCGCCCACCCGGTCGCGGATTTCGATGTTGGCCCCGTCCAGCGTGCCGGTGGTGATGGCCCCGTTGAGGGCAAATTTCATGTTGCCGGTGCCGGAGGCTTCCTTGCCGGCCAGGGAAATTTGCTCGGAGATGTCGGCGGCCGGGTAAATCTTTTGCGCCAGGGAGACGTTGAAATTGGGCAAAAAGACGACTTTGAGACGGCCGTTAACCGCTTCATCCTGGTTGACCACTTCGGCCACGTCGTTGATGAGCTTGATGATCAGCTTGGCCATGTAATAGCCGGGCGCGGCTTTGGCCCCAAAAATGAACGTCGTCGGGAAGACGTCCAGGCCGGGATTGGCCTTCAGGCGGTTGTAGAGGGTGATGATGTGCAGCGCTTTGAGCAGTTGGCGCTTGTATTCGTGCAGCCGCTTCACCATCACGTCGAAAATGGAATGTGGATCGACCTGAATGCCGGTTGTGGTCTGGATGTGGTCCGCCAGCGCCAGCTTGTTGGCCTGTTTCACCTGCCGCCACGCCTGCCGGAAAGCGGCGTCCTCGACAAATGGTTCGAGCCGGCGCAGTTGGTCCAGGTCGTTGACCCAGCCATCCCCAATTTTGCTGCTGATCAGGTCGGCCAGCCGAGGATTGGCCAGTTTGATAAAGCGGCGCGGGGTGACGCCGTTGGTTTTGTTATTGAATTTATCCGGCCACATGACGGCGAAATCGTGCAGTGTGCGCTCGGTGAGGAGACGGGAGTGCAGTTCGGCCACGCCATTGACCGAAAAGCTGCCGACGCAGGCCAGGTTGGCCATGCGCACCTGCTTTTCCATCCCTTCTTCGATGAGGGAGAGGTTGGCCAGACGGCCGTTATCTCCCGGAAACCGCGCCCGCACCTGGTCCAAAAAGCGGCGGTTGATCTCAAAAATAATCTCCATGTGGCGCGGCAGCAGCCTGCTAAAGAGGCTCACCGGCCACTTTTCCAGCGCTTCCGGCAGCAGGGTATGGCAGGTGTAGGCAAACGTGCGCGTGGTGATATTCCAGGCGAAATCCCACTCCTGGCCGTATTCATCGATCATGATGCGCATCAACTCGGGGATGGCCACCACCGGGTGGGTGTCGTTGAGATGGATGACCACGTGATCGGGAAACGCGTCCCAGTTGTCATTGCGGAAGCGAAAGCGGCGGATGATGTCGCGCAGGGAGCAGGCGACGAAAAAATACTGCTGCTTCAAGCGCAGTTCTTTGCCCTGTGGTGTGTTGTCGTTGGGGTAAAGCACCTTGGTGATGTTTTCCACGTAGGTTTTTTCTTCTACGGCGCGCACGTAATCGCCGACGTTGAACAGTTGAAAGTTGAATTCGGTGGCCGACCGGGCGCGCCAGAGGCGCAGCAGGTTGACGGTCTGGGTCTGGTAGCCGGGGACCATCATGTGGAACGGTTCACCAAGGACTTTGTAGCCGGGCTGCCAGCGCACACGGTAACGGCCGTGTGCGTCCACGTAGCTCTCGGTGTGCCCGCCATACTGCACTTCCACCATGTCGTCGGGCTGGGCAAACTCCCAGGGATTTTCGTAAAAAAGCCACTCATCGGGGTTTTCCACCTGCCAGCCGTCCTGAAACGATTGAGTGAAAATGCCAAACTCATAGCGAATGCCGTACCCCACACAGGGGATGTCCAGCGTCGCCAGGGAATCCAGGTAGCAAGCCGCCAGGCGGCCCAGGCCGCCGTTGCCCAGGCCGGGTTCGCTGTCGTAGGTTAGGAAGTCGGTCAGGTCGATGCCCAATTCCTGAAAGACTTGTTCGGCGAGAACGGCCGTGTCGGTGTACAGCAAATTCTGGCGCAGCTGGCGACCCAGCAGGTATTCGGCCGAGAGGTAGTAGACAAATTTGGGATTGTGAGTGTACTGCGTCTGGGTTGTTTGCCGCCACCGTTCCATCAGGTGGTCGCGCACGGTGTAGGCCAGGGTACGGTAAATGTCATACTCGCTGGCCGACTGCACTGTCGTGCCGCTGGTAAAAGTGAGATTGTCCAGGAAGGCTTGCTTGAAGGCTGCGGCGGTTTTGGCGGTGCGGAAATGGCTGGTCGGCGTCAGGTTGTGCGAATTCATTCGGTTTTGCTCCTCGTGGGGCCGATTGCCGGCCAATGGGCTTCCGGCAGGCCAAAATCGCCCGTATTATAGCCAATAGCCGCGATTGGGGCAGATTCCCCTGGTAAGATTTGCGGGTCTTGAGGAAATTATGGCTTCGATTCTGCGGCGTGAAGCGTGTTGCATGCCCCGCGAGACTTCATGCTTCAGGTTGAAACGCAGGTTGCATATCGGGCAGAATGGGATAGAATTAGAACATGCGTGCTAATATCGACCTGGCGGCCTTTGGCCATGATTTGTACGACTATGCGGCAGAGAGCGGGGAGTGGCCGCTAGAAGTTTATGATGATGGATACAGTGACGAAGGATATTTTTACCCGCCGCCGCGCCAAAGCCTGTGGGATTATGTTAACAGTTATACGATTGTCGCCTGTCTGCTCTTGCTGGTGTTTGTCTACGGCGCAATTTACAAGCCCACGGCCGTGTCCACCAATCGGGCCATTCCGGCGGCGCAGGACACGACGGTATCAGCGGAAACGGCCGTTACCACCACCACCCAATCCCAGCCCAAAATCGACGTCAGCGGCGATCCCACCGTGATCCAGGCCCCTTACGCCAACTACCAGATCACCCAGGGCGTGCACGGCTATTCCTATGGCCACATGGCCATCGATCTGGCCGCCGGACGCGGCGAGCCGATCCTTTCGCCCATCAACGGCGTGGTGACGGCGCTGTACGTCGACGAATACGGCAATCCCACGCTTAACATCGAGAATGACGTGTACCTGATTACCCTGCTGCATGGCGATTACACCGTCCAGATTGGCGACAAGCTGCGCGCCGGTGACCCGGTGGGCACGGAAAGCAACAAAGGCTACACGATGGATATGCAGGGGAATTTGTGCTACAACCGCGAATGGTGCGGCAACCACAGCCACCTCAACGTCTACGATAAGCGGCTGGGTTCCAACGTCAACCCGCTCGATTTAATCGGTAAGTAGGGCTTGTGTCCTAATCTCGCTGCCAGAAGACAAAGCCAATCCCGGCGATCAGCACCAATCCAATAGCCAGCGCCATCGCCCCGATGCCAATGATCTGGCCCAGATCGTCGGCGTTGCTGGCGGCGGATGGGGTGGGAGTAGGGACGTTGGCGGCGATGGCCAACGGGGTCGGTTGGGGCGTGAAGGTGGGGGGCGCGGCGAGGGTGGCGGGAACGGCCGTTACCCCCGGCGTCATCGTCAAGGTCGGTTCGCTGGTGGGCGTGGGCAGCGGCGTTGGCGGCACGATCAGCAGTTCCTGGCCTACGGCCAGCAAATCCCCTTCCGTGATGTTGTTAAACGTCAACAACTGATCCAACGACAGGCCATACCGCAGCGCAATTCCCCACAGTGTATCCCCGCTTTGCACAATGTGGGCCAACTGCGGCGTGGGCGTAGGCGGCGGCTCTTCTCCCGGCAGCAGGCGGATTTTGATCTCTTCCCCTGGCTGCAAGGTGTCGTCGATTTGCATGTTGTTTAGCCACAGCAGCTCACCCAGGTCCAGATTGTACCAGGCGGCAATGGTCCAGGCGGAATCACCCGGCCGCACTTTGTGTGTGGCTGGGGGCGTGGGCGTGGGCGGCGGTTCCTGGCCTTCCGCCAGGCGAATGAGCAGTTCGTCGCCGGGCTGAATGGTCGAATCTTCGGTCAGGTTGTTGTAGAGCATGATGTCGGCGATGGAGACTTCGTAGCGGGCGGCGATGGCCCACAGCGTGTGGCCTTCGCCCACGGTGTGCCAGATCGAGCCATCCTCGCGCGGCGCGCTCACTTCAATAGGTTCCACAAAAAAGGGAATGTTGGCGTAAGCCACTTCTTCCTGGCGATCCGTCGTGGCGATGGGCGCGTCGTCGGGCTGGCCGACCACCAGGACGTAAAAGTTTTGGTCGTGGCCCTGGGCAAAGCCGACGCCGGCTTGCGTGTAGCGCGTGGAGATCATGGTGTTGAAGTGCACGGCGCTGTTACGCCACCAGGTCACGCCTTGCTGCGGCGTCAGTTTGGTGCCGCCGACGATGTTTTCGGAGACGTAGCCGGGGTAGCCGGCGGCGTTGGCGCGAGTTTGGGGTGTGGAACCGCCGGCGCCGGTGTGGCTGTACACGGCCGTTTGCGACATCCAGTTCGCGTGGTTTTGCGCGGCCACAGCCAACGTGGCGTTGTATTCAAACGGTGGCAGACCATAGGAAGCGCGTAAGGCGTTGACCAGGGTCAAAATGTCGCCGGTGGGGGATTGGGCGGCGGCGACGGCCGTATCTTTTGCCAGGCTCCCCACAGCCATCGTCAAGGCGATTAAAACAATCGCCAAAATCAATCGACGTACCATGGCGGCAACTATAGCAACATTCAACGCCCCGACCAAATTCGCGGCGGCCTCTATCATCAAATTCCCAGCCAGGCACGGCCCGGCAAAAAAGTCTGCGGAGCCGCCGTCGATGGCGTATAATAGCCCTTGTAATCCATCCAGCCACCCGTTTTAGCGCCGTTTGCCGGGTTTTGGCTGGATCAAACAGGCAAATTGTCCTGGCAACCACTGCTGGAGAGAACCGCAATGAAGAGAGCTTTTCCAATCGGAGCCTTGTTCCTCATACTCATTTTTTTAACTTCGGGCCTGGTTCTGGCGCAGCCACCGGCCGAATTGGTCATCAACTATCCCCAGGTCACCGAAACGGCGGACGCCGACGCGCTGGCTTTGGACGTATTCTTCACGGTGGTCGATGGCGAGCGACGGCCGTTAGCCGATCCGGGCATTACCTCCGCCAGCATCCAGATTGTCGGCGACAGCACGATTTACGAAGCGGCCGTTAGCAAGCCGGACACGCCCTTCTTTGTGGCCATCGTACTGGACGCCAGCGGCAGCATGGGCGGGGCCATCGACGACATGCGCCAGGCCGCCAGCCAGGCCATCAACGGCGCGCCGCCAGAAGCTCAGTTTGCCGTCATTCGCTTCAACGAAGACATCGACCTGGTGCGTGACTTCACCGACGACCAGGCGCGCGTGCAAGACGCCATCAACAGTGTCCAGATCGACAACAAAGGCACCTGCCTGTACGATGCGACCTATACGGCCATCGATCTGGTGAATCAGGCGACCAGCAGCCTGCCCCAGGCGCGGCGGGCGGTGATTGTGTTCACCGACGGCCGTGATGAACTCGTCGCCGGGGAAGGCAATCCATGCAGCCGCCACACCTACAGCGAAGTGGTCGATTTCGCCACCATGCGCAACGCCAACGTGCCCGTACACACCATCGGCCTCTCCGGCGGCCAAAACGTCAACGAAACCGAGCTGCGCAATCTGGCGCGGGAAACCGGCGGGTTGGCGGCGATTGGCAATCAGGCGGCCCTGGCCGATTCCTTCCGCCAGATCATCGAGGGCCTGCGCAGCCAGTTCCTGGCCAGCGCCCAACTGTTTCCTACCCAGGGCGAACATTCGGCCACGCTCACCGTCAACCTGCGCGAAGGCGGCTCGCTGACCGAAAATTTCACTTTTACGGCCAGCCGCGATTATTTTCGGCCGCCGGAGCCGGTTGAATTGTCGCTGGACAGTCTGCGGCCGGATGCGTCGGGCAGCCTGGTGCTGACGCTGGAAGTGACCAGTCTAGAACAGGTGGGCCAGGTGGAAGTGAACGTTTTGGAAGATGGCGTATTGGTCTCCCGCTATACGGCCACGGACATCACCCCGCTGCTGCCCATCGCCCTGGAAACGGCCGATTTGGAGCCTGGGGCGCAGTATGCCATCGAAGTGACCGCCGATGGACCTGACGGCGTGGCCATTAAGAATGACAGAGGCGAGGCTGTGCTGCTGGATCACTCGTTTCGGTATGATCCCAACGTGGAGACCGTGCAGGCCGAGGTCAAAATCGAGCCGGTGCGTGTGGATGAGGACCGCGACCTGCTGCTGGTGGGCGTGAAAACGCAAAACGGTCAGGCCATCCAATCTTACGAAATCAGCCTGGTAAACGAGCAGAGCAGCATTGAGGTGTTTCACGCCGCCGGGTTGCTGCCGGACGCCAACGGCATGTTGACGGTTCCGCTGGCGACGATTGGCGAGGGCAGTTACACCATTTTGCTGACGGCCAATGATGGGTCGGGCACGGCCGTTACTACCGCCGAATACAACGATGTGGCCTACACGCCGCCGCCGCCCCCCGCGCCGCCCGGTCTGGGGGCGCGCCTATCGCGGGCGCTGGCCCAATTCTGGTACATCTCTGTGCTCATCGTCCTGATTGTGCTGGGGGTGGTGGGCTGGCTGATGTTCCGTTCGCGGCAGGAGAAGCTGGTCACAGGCACGCCGGTGTTGCAAGGCAGGGGCATCAAATCGGCCGGGCAGCAGGATGCGCTGCACAATACGATGTTGTTCGACCAGATGTCGCCGGCGGAGAAGCAGCAGGCTGTGTCGTCTGCTACCGGGAAACGGCCGTCTTCGCCCCGCCTGCGCATCGTGCAGACCATTGACCAGTCGCTGCAAAACAAGGAAGTGGAACTGACGCACTTTCCTTACACCATTGGCCGGGAAGGGTGTGACCTGAACATAGTGGGCGACGGCCGTGTGTCGCGCCGCCATGCGAGCATTAATTTTGAAAACGGCCGTTATTACCTGATAGACCTCAACTCCAGCAACGGCACGTTTGTCACCGGGCAGCGTCTGCCGCCCAACAGCCCGTTGCCGCTCACCGCACCGGCGCGGTTTGAATTGGGCAAATTTACCATGATCGAATTGCTGCTATAGTTGCTCTCAAAACGAAGCGGGATAATTTAAAAATTGGTTAGTTTGCGGACTGGTTTTGGCCCGGCTCACCGGCTGGCCGGCTGGTTTCGCATAACGCGGCGGCGAAACTGATAGCCAAGCCCTCTGATTTTCAGCCGGATCGTTTCGCGGGTTGGCAGCTCCTCGTCGCGGTAGCCCTTGGCGGAAATTAGTAAATTTCGCACCTCGCCGCTGCTGAGCGCAATGCGTTTGGTGATGGAATCCGTCTCCTCGTGGTTGTCCAAAATGGCCTGAATATCTGCCAGCAGGCCGGGCAATTTTTCCTCGACCGCTTTTCGTCCCCGGTCCGAGAACCGATCATCAATCAATTGGCCGCTGTCCAACTCGCCCATGGCCTTGCGGATGGTGCCGCGGTTCCACCCCAGTTCGCGTTCGGCCTGGCGCTGCCCGCCCGGCCCCAGCATTTTCACCACCTGGGCCATAAACAGGCGGCGTTCGCGCCCTTTCAGGGCGTCGGCTGTTTGTTGATACACTGCCTTGAGCTGTGGGCTTAAATCCATGAGCGCGTGTGGGATAATTAAAAAAATGGTCGGGATAATTTATTATTTGGATATTGACAGGCGGCTGTGCTGTTTTTTACACTGAGGCCATCAGTGAGCCGGAATAAGCAAATCAGTTAATCAGACACAGAAGCAGCAATCAAATAGCCAGCAGGTGATGTTTTTGGACGACGGCCGTAACCTGAATGGTGGGAAACGGCCGTTAGCCACCACAGACCTTATTGTAAAGGAGAGTGCCGCATATCAAAATTTAAATTTCTCAATTCCCAATTTCTCATTCCCGTCTTCGCATTGGCAAATTCCCTATCAGATAAAGAGAGGTAAATATTATGGCAGACTTACTCGAAGCTGATTACGACATTCTCGAACAGGTGTCCCGTCGCTTCTCCCAGCAAGGCGACGAAGTCCAACAGACTCTGCAAAACATCCGCAACCGCATGAACCGCCTGCAAAATTCCTGGGAAGGGCGCGGCTCCAAGGCCTTTTTCGCTGAAATGGAAAACGAGGTTGTGCCGGCCGTTGATCGTCTGCGGCATGCCCTGGATGACGCCGGCACAGTGACGAAAAAAGTGGCGGAAACCTTGAATCAGGCCGAAGAGGAAGCTGGCAACAGCTTCCAGGTAATTTAGCAGCGCCCATTCGCAAGCAGCGCTAAGGAGAGAAACATGACCGACATTATTAAAATGGACTATGGGGATATGGAAGACATGGCCCAGGCCTTCGCCCAGGGCGCTCAGACGCTGGAAGCCCTCACGTCTGAAGTGAACCAGATTGCGACCATGTTGGAAAATGGCGGCCTGCGCGGCGAGGCTGGCGAAGCCTTTAGCGAAGCATTACGCAACGTCCTGAACCCGGCCGTGCAGCGGCTGCACGACAAATTCCTGGAATTGCAGGGCGACGTGATGGGCGCTTTAGACGATATGCGCAGCGCCGATCAAGATACGACTCGGTTGTACAACTAACAGCGAGGTGAAATACGATGTCTATTAAAAAATTACTTCTACGCGTAGCCCGCTCTGTCTTGAATGAAGTGCTGGGCCAGATCAACCAGCAAATGAGCATCCTGCAAGATTCTGTCCGCGCGCCTATTCAGGCGATGATTGGCCAGGTGACCAGCGGCATCTGGGTAGGCAAGGGGGCCGATGCGTTTGTCAACGAATGCACCAACCTGTTCATCCCCGGCTCCGACCGCCTGATCGATCACTGCACGACTCTGACGACGAGCATTAACCGGGCCGCCGACACCATGGAGCAGGCCGATCGGCAGGCGCGTGGTCTGGTGGAAAATCTGGCCGGCGTTTTTCAGAACATTTATTAGGCGAAAAGACAGCGACGCGCTGATTACTTTAAGGAAGGTGACAAATGGCTGGTGAAGAAGTTTTTATGGATGTCCCGGCAGTCATGGCGATGGGCAAACGGTTTGAAGATATCGGGAATATTTTGAAGAGTGTAGCCGCTGCTCTGGAAGCGTTGATGACTGTCTTGAAGGCCACGGCGTTTATCGGTTTGGTCGGCGGCCTGGCGGTGGAGCGGTATCTGGCCCAGTTTAAGCCGGTGATCGAGCGTTTGTCGGAGCAGTGCACCGAGATTGGCGGCGATTTGGCGGCTTCGGCGCGGGCTTATGAACGCGGCGACGCGATGGGCAGCACGCGCTTCTATTAATAAAAATCATGTGCCCCAAGGGCGCTGAAAAACGACAAACGCCGGTAGAGTTACCCTTTGCCGGCGTTTGTTTTTTGGGTAGAGGTAGGATGAGATTAGAGAACGGCCGTTGCCGCTTCACTGAGCGCCAGGGCCATGGCAATGAGCAAAGTTACCACAAACGCTGTGGCAATGACGATGGCCACAGTACGCCAGTTGATGCGCCGCGACTTCTTCTCTTTTGGCACCGGCGGGAAGGTGGCCAGCAGTGCCTGTGCCAGCGTCAACACGTCGGGTTGGCGCTCCTGGTACGTTTTGCTGATGCTGCACGCCGTGATCTCCGGCACATTGCGCAAATCCGCCCGGTTCAGCGACGGCGGCGGCTGATGCAGAACGTCGTGGTAAATATCCTCGTCTGCCCGCAGCCGATGCGCGTAGGCCGGCTGCCCGGCCAACATCTCATGCAGCAGCAGCCCCAGGCCATAGACGTCCGTGGCCGCGCCCACCGACCCGCCGCTCTTGCGGATCAATTCCGGCGCGACGTAAGCCGCCGGCACATAGCGACGATTCCAATTGCGCGACACGTTTTGCGGGTCGCTGACAGCGCCCAGGTCCATCAGAACCGGGCGCGGGATACCTTCCTTGTCATACCGGATAAAAATGATCTCCGGGCAAAGGCAGAGGTGCAGCACCTGATTCTGATGCATCAGGGCAATCACGTCGGCCAGACTGATGGTGATCCAGCCGGCGTGCTGATACCAGGGCTGCGGATTTTTCAGCAAGATTGCCGTCAGAAAGTCCCCTTCAACGTAGTCGTAGATGGTATAGTACAACACGTGTTCATGCGCCACGGTTTTGCCATAAGGATACTTGCTGATGTCGGCCAGGGTATGCGCCGGCAGCAGCCGGGGCAGCATGGGGTGGAACTGCTTGTTTTGTTGCAACTGCATCAGAAAGACGGACTCACGCTTGAGACGTTCCTGGTAGCCGGTATGGGCGATTTTGAGCAGCACGCGCTGGCCCTGGCGTTCGGCTTCGTAAATGGCGGAGGCGCGCAACACCGTCAACAGCTTGACAATGTTCAGGTCGCCGACGGTTTCGCCATAATCGAACACGGTGACCATATTGTCGATGGCGCAGTAACTTTCCTGGCACCATAAGGAGCCGCCAATGGATTTTCGACCGCAGTGGATGCAGATTTGCTTCAAGGGACTTTCCTCCGCTGGGTTGCCGATGCTGAGAGCATGGGCTTGGGCCGTAAGTTGTGTTTAAGGTACTTTCCATTATCGTCTATGTCAAGTATTTTTGGGTAAAAAGCATGATAAATCTGGTTTTAAAGGTTGATTATTCCGACCACGCAAGGTTACAATGAGCTAGTCTCTCCCTAGCCACGACACTGTGGCGGCACGATTTCAAGGAGCATCCGTGCATGTCTGAACCAAAGTACATCGAACGCCCGCCGCGAATCCAGCCTGAACTGCCTCAAGGCATGGTTGAAATCCCGCCGCCCCCCGGCGAAGATCAGGAAGCCAACCAATCTCTTATTCAAATCGGGCTGCCGCTGCTCACCATCGTGGGCTACGTGTTGATTTCTATGTTTGGCCAGGGGCGCAGCCTGCTGTTCATTTTACCCATGGGCATGTCGGTGGTGGCTTCGGTGGCCTACGCCTTGTACAGTCGCCATAAGAGCAGCCAGAACAAAGGCGTTAAAAAAGCGGCCTACGCCGAACAACTGCTGGAACTGCGCCGCGAGATGAACGTCAGCCACGACATGCAGCGCCGTTTCTACCGCTACAATTACCCGGAGCCGTCCGTTTCCCTGGCTATTGCCGCCGAAGCCAGCAGCCGCTTCCACCACACGGCCGTTGCCCGCGATAACGGCCATCTGGCTAACCGCCTCTGGGAGCGCCGCACGAGCGACACCGATTTTGGCGTGGTGCGCCTGGGCATGGGCAGCCTGCCCTCGACCGTGGTGTATGACCTGACCCAGGGCGGCAGTTTCGACGACCCGCAAATGCGCGACGCCATGCGCCTGGCCGAAGATTCGCAGTTTGTCGACGAAGTGCCCATCACCATCCCCCTGCGCCAGCCGCCGGCGGAGGAAGCGGGCGAAGATGCGCCCCTGATTGCCCGGCACTCGATTGGCCTGACCGGGCAGGACGCCACGGCCGTTTACGCTTTTGTGCGGGCGATGTTGGCCCATTACGCCGTCTTCCAATCGCCGACCGACGCCCGGCTGCAAGTGCTGGGTACAGTGGAGGCGCGTAAAAACTGGCGCTGGGTCACGTCGCTGCCCCATGCGCAAGGCGGCAAACCGAACGAAACGATTTGTTTTGAAGACGGCCGTGATCGCGAAGGCGACAAGGAGCGCAGCAAAGTCTACGCCTTCCTCAAAAACTTGCGCAACGTCCTCGACGAGCGCCAGCTTCGCCTGCAAGACCCCGACAACAACGTCGACGTCACCCTACCGTTTTTGCTGGTGGTCGTTGATTTGTTAACCGACCTGCCAGACGGCTCATCGCTGCGTGATCTGGAAATGGACCCGGCCATCTCGCTGCTGCTGCAAGAAGGTCCACGTTTAGGAGCGGCAATTTTGTTCCTGGCGCCGGAAATCGGCCAGATTCCCAGCGGCTGCCAGTCGGTCATCGAAGTGACCGTGGCTCAAAACGAGGCGGATTTGAACCAGACACGGCCGTTCAAAATCGGCTTCCGCTACGCCGAGGTAGGGGTCAACACCCCGCGCTACATCGGTCAGGCCGATATCATCGACGACCAGGAAGCGCTGGAACGGTTAGCCCGCCAGTTGGAGCCGCTGCAAGTGCGCAAAAGCTACGGCGCCGACCTGCCCAACGGCGTGCTGATGATGGACATGCTGGGCGTGCGCACGGCCGAAGAGCTGCGCCAGCTTACCCTGGAAAATTGGCGCGCCAACAAGCAGCCGGAACACGCCGATTGGCTGAAAGTGGCGCTGGGCATGCTCTCCGGCGGCGACGTGCGGCGGCTCAAATTCTCCGCCGACGCCGACGGCGTGCACGGCCTCATCGCCGGCAGCACCGGCTCCGGTAAATCTGAACTGCTCATGACCATGATTTTGGGTCTGGCCTTGAACTATGATCCCACCATTGTTAATTTTGTCCTGGTGGACTTTAAGGGTGGGGCGGCATTTGAACCGTTCCGCACCTTGCCGCACTGCGTCGACATCGTCACCAACCTGCGCGGCTCGGCTGTGGAGCGCATGTTTGCCGCCATCACCGCCGAACTGAACCGGCGGCAGGCCATCAACGTGGCCACCGATTCCAAGCACATCGTCCACTACCGCCAGCAGAAATTGCACGTGCCGCCCTACGGCCGTGCCGTGGTCATCAAAGAAAAGGAATACCGCACCGCGCCTTATCCCCACCTCTTCGTTTTTATCGACGAATTTGCCGAAATGATCGCCGAAAACCCGGAGTACAAGGCGCAGTTGAACTCCATCACCCGCCTGGGCCGGGCGTTGGGCGTGACGTTGATCCTGGCCGCACAGCGCCCCACGGGCGTCACCGACCAGATGCGCGCCAACATCAAATTCCGCATTGCCCTGCGCGTGGAAACCCGCGAGGAAAGCTCGGAAGTGCTGCGCCGGCCGGACGCAGCGTATCTACCCACCGGCATTCCGGGGCGCGGCTACCTCCAGGTGGGCAACGAAAACATCGAGATGATCCAGGTGGCCTGGACCGGTTCGGAGTATCGCGGCGGGCGGGAGAAGAAAAAGCCGAACGTGATCTGGCACGGCCGTCAGAAACGCGCCGCCGAGGAAAGCGAGGAAGAGCTGCCGAAGGTCTTTGAAATGATGGTGGACATGATGGAAGATTTGGCCAAGGAGCAGTCCCTGCCGCAGCGCACGCCCTGGCCGGATTTCCTGCCCGCCAGCATGTCGCTGCAAACGCCCATCGACGCCACCTACATCAACCCGGCGGGCCTGAAGCTGATGCAGCTGCCCGGCGTCTCCCCTGCGCCGCCCGACGAAACCGGCGAAACGGCCGTTCCTGGCGAAGACAGCCTGCCGCCCGTGCCCTTGAATACGGCCGTTTCCCTCTGGATGAACGACGAAAACGCCTGGTTGGGCATCGACTGGGCCGAGCGGGCCATGCGCGCCGTCGTCGGCCTGGTCGACAACCCATACAACTCTGAGCAGCTGCCCCTGGTCGTCGATTTCCGGCGCGGCCACGCCGTCATCTTTGGCGCGTCCGGCTGGGGCAAAACGACCTTTTTGCGCACGCTGGTCGCCTCGCTGGCGGCTACCCATTCGCCTGAGGAGCTCCACGTCTACATCCTGGACTTTGGCGGCCGGCAAATGAGCGTGCTGCGCGATTTGCCCCACGTCGGCCAGATCATCACCCCGGACGAAGAGGAGAAGGTGACCCGCCTGCTGCGCAAACTGGATCAGGAACTCAACCGGCGCAAAAAAATGCTGAGCGACGCCGGAGCCGACGACCTCTACCGCTACAATTCCGTCAACCCAAACGCCGTCATCCCGGCCATGCTCGTCGCCATCGACAACTTCGCCGAATTTCGCGAGAGTTTTGAGAATTTAATGCCGGTGCTGATTGGTCTGGTGCGCGAATCACGCGCCTATGGCATCCATTTTGCCGCTTCCGCCGAGCTGCCCGGTTCGCTGGGCGGCAAACTCTACAGCCTGTTTACCGAGCGCATGGCCCTGAAGCTGTCTGACCCGACGGAATATTCGGGCATTGTCGGGCGCGGCGCGCGAGCGATTGACGACATCCCCGGCCGCGGCTTCATCAAGCACGACCGGCGGGCGCTGGAGTTCCAGACGGCGCTGCCCGTCGGCCTGCCGGGCGAAGGGCGCGAACTGGACGAGACGCAAAAGTTGTCCATTCTGGTGCAGGCGATGCAGGAATTTGGCCGGGACATCCCGAAGGAGAAACGGCCGTCTCCCATCAACACCCTGGCCAATCGCGTCCTGCTCAAAAGCATCCTGCTGGAGCCGCCGGCGCGTACGCCGGCCGTGCGCCGGCGTGTCCAGCCCATCCTGGGCATCGACGACCTCACCCTGGAGCCGTGGTTGTTCGACATGCCGGGGCAGGGGCCGCACTGCCTGATCATCGGTCCGCCCAGTTCCGGCAAAACGACCACCATGCGCAGCTTGGCGCTGTCTCTGGCCCACAGCTACACGCCCGACGAGGCGCTCGTCGTCCTGGTCGATTTCCAGCAAAAACTGTTCAAGTATGGCGGCCGGCGCACGCTGGACGAGCTGCCTCACGTGGTCGACGTGCTTTCCGATGCCGGCCAGTTGGAAACATTTGTGGCCAATCTGGAAGCGGAATGCGCCGCCTTTGCCGACGGCCGTAAACGGCCGATTTTTATCCTGATCGACAATTACGACAGCTTTAGCGAGGATGCAGTGCAGCTCCGCCAGATTTTGCCGGCGCTGGGCACGCTGGCCCGCGAATACGGCACCGACGGCCTGCATTTTGTCGCCGCCGGTTCGCCGGGCATTGCCCGCGCCCCGGAGGAGCTGCGCAAGCAGCTTTTGGTGCCGCGTTACGGCTTGGCTCTGCAAACGGCCGATACGGTGCAGGCGTTGAACGGCCGTGTGCCGCGCGGCCTGGCCCAGGCGGAACTGCCGATTGGTCGGGGGTTCGCCGTGCGCTCCGGCCGCACGACCATGCTGCAAGTCGCCACGCCCTACGACGACGACGAAAAAATTGAAGGCATTCTGGACCGGTGGGTAACGGCCGTGTGTGACCGCTATCCCGGCCAGAAAAATCAGTGGTCCCGCCCGGCTGCCCCGGCAGAAGCTGCGCCGGAATCACCGAAAAAGGATGGCGTAACGGCCGTAGCGGCTCCGGCTGCTGCCACCACGGCCGCAGCCGCGCCGCCGGCCATCACCATCCGCCCGGAACGCTCCGTGGTGCGCACGGCCGTGCCCGAAAACGTCGACATGGCCTTCGTCCGCCACGAGCTAAAAACCAAGCGGGCCATGTCCGATTCCCTGCTGAATATGCTCAGCGACGTCGACATGCTCAACATGGCCGTGGAGATGAAACTGATTACCCTGCCGGAAGAAAGCGAGTAACCGGTTAATGGTTGAATGGTTGAATTGTTAACAACGCGTTGCTCCTTTCTTCCATTATCAATTCACCAATTTACCCATTCACCCATTAAAAATTACCAAGGAAGCCCATGAGCGATTACCTGGAAGTGACCATCGACGTATTTGACGAGGCCGGCCAGCGCGCTGCGGTGCTGCGCACGCTGCCGGTGCGCGGCCTGATTGACGAAGTGGTGCGCGAGTTTGACGGCCTGGAAAAAAGCGCTGCCCAATCTTATGCCGTGTACCTGAAGGAAGGCAACCGCCTGCTGGACCCCAACCAGACGCTGGCGGAGCAGGGGGTGGCCGACCATGACGAACTGGTCTTTGGCTGGGTGCAGGCGGCGCGCGCGCCTGGCCGCCTGGTAATTAGCAGCAGCCGCACGGCCGTTTTGCGCGAAGAGCAGTCCGGCATGGTTTTTCCCATTGAGTGGCAGCCGGCGGTGATTGGCCGGCCGCACAGCGACCCTGCCCTCAACCGCCTGCTGGCCGTGGACGTGTCGCCGCTGCCCAACAGCCGCCGCGTGTCGCGCCGCCACGCCCAAATCACCGAACGCGACGGGCAGTATTTCCTGGAAAGCCTCTCGCCCCATAATCCGACGTATCTGGACGGCGCGCCAGTGACCGGGAAACGGCCGTTGCAACCCGGCAGCCGCATTCATCTCGGGGGCAGCAGCATCGCCCTCGTCTTCCAATATCAAACCTGAGAGCCGCTATGTCGCCCAACAACGCCTTGCCCGGAGACTTACAAGTCGATTACGATATATTGCAAGATGTGGGCCTGAAGTTTCGTTTTCAGGCTGATGAGATCTACGAACTTCTGGGGATTTTGCAGCGGCGCACAGACGACCTGCAGGTTGATGGCTGGTTGGGCGAGGCTGCCAGCCGCTTTTATGCCGAAATGGCCTATGACGTGCTGCCGGCGCTGCGTCGCCTGGCCGTTGCCCTGGATGAGGCCCAACTGGTCACCCGGCAGCTTGGCGAAGCATACCTCATCGCCGAGGAAGACGCGGCCGGGCAGTTTCAGGTGCTGGCAGCGTAGCGATTGTTCGGGAGGTGGAGATGGGTGGAAAATTAATTTCCGGACCGGCGGCCATCCTGGTTTTGCTGGCTTTTTTCTTGCCCTGGGTCACGGTCTCGTGCGGCGGCCAACCGCTGGGCCAATTTTCCGGCTATGAATTGGCGGCCGGCGTGGAGGTGGCCATGGCGACAATCCCCGGCGAACCGATCCTGTTTGCGGCGCCGATCGTGGCCCTGCTGGCGCTGCTGGGCGCCGGGCTGGCGTTTGCCCGGCGGGATTGGGAGCCAACGACCGGAGCGCTGACGGCCGCCACGGCCGTTTTAGGCTTGTTGGCGCTGTTCTGGCGCTGGCTAACCTGGCCGGCCGAATCTGACGGGTTGGTGACGGTTAGTTACGAACCGGGCCTGTGGTTGACCCTGCTGGGCATGATTTTGGTGTTGGTCGGCGGTGTGGTATCGCTTCTCTGGCGGCGCACGGCCGTTGCCGCCCCATCATCCCCCGCCGGCCCACAGCCGTTTTCGCCGCAAACTTTCCACGCCCCTGGAGAAGACAGCCCGCGCCGCCCCGCCCTGGCCACCATCCTCGATGAAACTGAGCCGACGCCGCCTACCGCCAGACGTCCGGCCGGTCAGGTAGACCCGCCGGCGCAAACGCCCGTGGATTGGAACCTCACCGACGCGCCGCCCCCAACGCCGGCAGCGCCCTCAGTCAGCCAGACGGCCGTGCCGCCCACCACCGTCCAACTGCCCGATCCGGCCTCCGATCCTGTCGATAAAACTGAAATTTTAGCCGATCAACCGACTGTCCTGGCCTGGCTGGTCATCCGTGATGGCGCGCAAGCCGGTTCGCAGTACCGCCTGTTTAACCGGACCACCATCGGGCGGCACGCCACCAACGATATTGTTCTGGATGACAGCGCCGTCTCGGCGGTGCATGCCATGGTCGCCTGGGAGGATGGCGAGTTTGTGCTGCACGATTTGCAAAGCACCAACGGCGTCTATTTGAAGGAGTCGGCCGGTTACAGCTGGCAGCGGGTGGAAACGGCCGTTCTCGGCGATACCATGCAAATTAAACTCGGCCGTACCGTGTTCCACATGATGGTGGTAGCTCCCGATTAGATGAACCGGTTCCGTGTCTGGCGTCTGCCGGGTTTGTCCTGGCGCATAATCTTTTGGCTGGCCGGTCTGCTGGGGCTGCTTTCGGCGGCACCAGCGGCCAGTTCGCAGCCTGCAAATGGCCTGGACGTGCGTTGGCTGGCCGTGGACCAAGACGAGACGCCCCAGGTGGACGATGCTGATTTTCCCCGCCTGCATGCCGCCGTTACCCCCTTTGGCCCGTCGGGTGCGCCCCTGGTGGGGCTGTCGGCGGCAAATTTTCAACTGCGCCTTGCCGGTGAGCCGGTCACGGCGTTTGCCCTGGAACCATACGCAGCCGCCGACCAGCCGATTTCGGTGCTGCTGCTGCTGGATACCGGCGCGGCGATGGCGCCCTACCTGGATCAGGTGAAAACGGCCGTGCCTGCCCTCTATGATCTCCTGGAACAAAGCGACGAATCCGCCCTGCTGCCTTTTGCCGGCCCGGTCAACCCGGCCCTGGACCCAGCGCGCGAGCTGGGGTTTACCAACGATGAGGGCGCTCTGATCAACCTGCTAAACGCCCAAAACGTGGCGGCTGCGCCCGGCGATTGGCCCGCCGCCCTGGCCAAAGGGCTGCGCCTGACGGCCGAACAGGCCGCCCACGAGCGGCGCGCCGTCGTAGTGCTCAGTGCAGGCGGCGAGGACTCTGGCGTAGAAACGGCCGTCAGCGATGCTGTGCGCCTGGGTGTGCCGGTGTTCGCTATGGGTCTGGGGCCGGCCAACGCCGCTCTGGAAGCCGTTGCCGCGCAAACCGGCGGCGCGTATACGGCCGTCGATTCCGCGGCGGCGCTGGCGGCGGCCTTTCGGGAGATCACCTTGCAGCTGCGCCAGGTGTACGGCCTGCGCTTCTCGGCCGATTTACCGGCCGACGGCGGGCGGCATCTGCTGGAGCTGACGGTACAAACGCCCCAGGGAACGGCCGTTGCCGCCGCCGAGTTTGTGGCCCGTTACCCGCTCATCCCGGCCGTACGCGGGGTGACGGCCTTTGTGCCGGAGCCGGTGGCTCTGGAAAGCCTGGACTGGGTGCGCGGCCGGGTGACGTTGGAACCGGACATTATGGCGCGTGGGACGGTGGCGGCGGTGAATTATTATGTGGATGGGGCGCAAACGGCCGTATTCGCCGCCAACGCCGCTCCCTGGACCTTTCGCTGGGACACGGCCGATCTGCCGCCGAACCAGAGCCACACCCTCTTGATTGAGATTATCGACGACGCCAATCCGCCGCACGTGGGGGTGTTTGAAACGGCCGTGTTTGTCCAACCCTGCCCGCTCGCCTGCCGCATTGCTCAAAACAGCCTGCTCGCCGGGCTGCTGGCGGTGCTGCTGGTGGCCGTGGCCGGGACGGTTATTGGGCTGGCGCTGCGCGGACGGTCCCGCGCGCCGCAAAAACCGCCGCCCGGCCCGGCCCGGCCCGTTGCCCGCCCGGCCAATCGCCTCAGAGCGCAAGATGCCATACTGTATAATCAGCCGCGTCCGCAAGAACTGGCCGCCCGCCCCACTATTGTCGATGATCCTCGGACGCCGGCTGCTCTGGACGCCGCTGCGGTACAGGATTGGCCCACCGACCTCTCCACTGCCCCTACGCGCAGCGGCGGCTCGGACGTGCTGCCGGTCGCCAGCAGCGCGGCCGACCTGGCCCACACCGAAGTGCTGTCGCCCGACGAGGCGGACGTTGGCCTGGCTTTTTTGATTGACCTGACCGCCGGCCAGCAGCATCGGCTGAAGGCCCGGACGGTCATCGGCAGCGCCGCCGACTGTGGCATCGTGGTGGCCGATGAAAACGTGGCTGCGAATCATGCCCGGATTGTGTGGGAGGCCGAGCGCTTTGTTCTGTATGCCATGACCTATCAGCACAGTCTCCAGGTGAACGGCCAGGAGGTTATTCACGCGCTTTTGCAAGATGGTGACCGGCTGTTGATTGGTCGCCTGCCGTTTGTCTTGAAATGGGTGCAATAAAGCCTATGGGTATGCAATCGACTAAAAATTATGATCCACGCCTGGTGGGTGCAGTAACCGATCAGGGACCGACCCGACCGGGGAATCAGGATGCGTATTGGACGCCGGACCGGACGACGCCGACGGAGTTGGGCGCGTTGTACATCGTGGCCGACGGCGTGGGCGGCCAGGAGCATGGCGCAGAGGCGGCGCGGATGGTAACGGCCGTTTTGTCAGACGTGTTCTATCGCGCCCGGCAGCACGGCCGTTCGGTGGCCGCCGCTCTGGAAGAAGCCGTGACCCAGGCCAACCTCGCCGTCTTTGAAGACGCCGAACGGCGGGAAGCGCGCATGGGCTCTACGGTTGTCGCGGCGGTAATCGACGCCGGGCAGGTGACCGTGGCCCACGTCGGCGATGCCCGCGCGTATCTGGTGGACGGCCGTAAGTTACGGCCGTTAACTCGCGACGATACCTGGGTACAAAAACAGGTGGACGCCGGCCTCATCACCCCGGACATGGCTGAAAAACACGAATTTCGCAACGTGGTGACCCAGGCTTTAGGCAACCGCCCGGAGGTGGACGTGCATCTGACGACGCCGCAGCCTTTTGGTCCGAATGCGGCGCTGCTGCTGTGCTCAGACGGACTTTATGACGCGCTGCCGCCGGAGGGCTTGTACGATTTGTTGGCCGATAAACCG
>Ga0209607_1000713_pt1 | contig 29143 bp, 21 predicted proteins | sample AD_UKC117_MetaG_FD_184413 | JGI IMG/M metagenome (GOLD analysis project Ga0209607, IMG submission 184413) | Active sludge microbial communities of municipal wastewater-treating anaerobic digesters from Hong Kong - AD_UKC117_MetaG (SPAdes)... | ecosystem: Engineered > Bioreactor > Anaerobic >... | reverse complement strand
GGCGCCGACCAATCGGGCCACCGAGTGCTTCTCGGAGTACTCGCTCATGTCGATGCGGATCATCGCCCGTTCGTCGTCGAACAGGAACTCCGCGAGAGCCTTGGCAAGTTCGGTCTTGCCCACACCTGTGGGTCCGAGGAACAGGAACGAACCGGTGGGGCGGTCGGGGTCGGCGATCCCGGCGCGGGTGCGGCGCACCGCATCCGACACCGCACGCACGGCTTCCTCCTGACCGATCACACGCTTGCCGAGTTCTTCCTCCATCCGCAGGAGTTTCTCGGTCTCACCTTCCATGAGGCGGCCGGCCGGAATGCCGGTCCAGGCACCCACGACCTCCGCGACGTCCTCGGCGGTGACCTCCTCGGAGACCATGCCACCTTCCGGGCCGGTCTGGTTCTCGAGTTCGCGTTCAAGCTCGGGGAGCTCGCCGTACTGGATGCGGGCAGCCTGCTCGAGGTCGCCGTCGCGCACGGCACGGTCGGCGATGTTGCGCAGTTCGTCGATGCGGATCTTGAGGTCACCGATGCGGTCGAGGTTGGCCTTCTCGAGATCCCAGCGGGAACGCAGGGCGCGCAACTCCTCCTCGTGATCGGCGAGGTCACTGCGCAGCTTCTCGAGGCGTTCGACCGACGCAGGGTCGGTCTCCTTGGCCAGGGCCATCTCCTCCATCTTCATGCGGTCGACCTGACGCTGCAGTTTGTCGATCTCCTCCGGGCTGGAGTCGATCTCCATGCGCAGCCGCGACGCAGCCTCGTCGACGAGGTCGATGGCCTTGTCCGGCAGGAAGCGCGCAGTGATGTAGCGGTCCGAGAGCGTCGCGGCGGCCACAAGGGCGGCGTCCGCGATGGCGACCTTGTGGTGGGCCTCGTACTTCTCCTTGAGCCCGCGCAGGATCCCGATGGTCTCCTCGACGCTCGGCTCGCCGACCAGGACCTGCTGGAACCGGCGTTCGAGCGCGGGGTCCTTCTCGATGTGCTCGCGGTACTCGTCGAGGGTGGTGGCTCCGACCATGCGCAGCTCGCCGCGGGCGAGCATGGGTTTGAGCATGTTGCCCGCGTCCATGGCGCCCTCGCCGGACGCACCGGCCCCCACAACGGTGTGGAGCTCGTCGATGAACGTGATGATCTGTCCGTCGGAGCTGGAGATCTCCTCCAGCACGGCCTTCAACCGCTCCTCGAACTCGCCCCGGTACTTCGCGCCGGCAACCATGCCGGGCAGATCCAGCGAGATCAGACTCTTGTTGCGCAGCGATTCGGGCACGTCGCCGGCGACGATGCGCTGGGCGAGGCCCTCGACGACGGCGGTCTTGCCGACGCCGGGTTCGCCGATGAGCACCGGGTTGTTCTTGGTGCGCCGGGACAGGACCTGCACAACACGCCGGATCTCGGCGTCACGGCCGATGACCGGGTCGATCTTGCCCTCCCGCGCGCGCTCGGTCAGGTCGACGCCGTACTTCTCCAAGGCCTGGAAACTGGCCTCGGGGTCCTGGGTGGTCACCCGGCGGTCGCCGGCGACCTGGGTCAGCGCGTCGAGCAACTTCGCCGGCTCGACGGGCAGCAGGTCGGGCTGCTTCTCGGCGACGCCGATCAGCAGGTGCTCGGTGGAGACATAGTCGTCCCCGCGTTGGTTGGCGAGGTCCTGAGCGGCCTGCAGCACCGCATGCATCGAGCGGGACAGTGAGGGCTGCCCCATCGTGGAGCCGCTGGCCGAAGGCAGTGCGGACAGAGCGGCGCGCACATCGGCGTCGAGTGCGGGGCGATTGACCCCGACGGTGTCGAGTAGGGCGACGGCGATGCCCTCACCCTGGGCAAGCAGAGCGTGAAGAAGGTGCGCAGGGGTCACTTCGGAGTGCCCGTCGGCGGCGGCTTGCCTGATCGCAGCACCGAGGGCGTCCTGCGCCTTTGACGTGAAGTCCATACTGTCAAGTGTGACAGATGGGTCAGAGTGGTGTCAATAACCTTGAGTCACTTCATGTCAATGTTACCGTTCTTGAATGCATGCCGCTGACAGCCACGACCGCATCCGTGTCCACGGGGCGCGGGTGAACAACCTGCGCGACGTCAGTATCGAATTGCCCAAGCGCCGGCTCACCGCGTTCACCGGGGTCTCCGGATCCGGCAAGAGCTCCCTGGTGTTCGGCACGATAGCGGCAGAATCCCAGCGCCTGATCAACGAGACGTACAGCGCCTTCGTGCAGGGCTTCATGCCCAGCCAGACCCGTCCGGACGTCGACGTTCTCGACGGCCTGACCACGGCGATCATCGTCGACCAGGAACGGATGGGGGCCAACGCACGCTCCACGGTCGGCACGGCCACCGATGCGAACGCGATGCTGCGGATCCTCTTCAGCAGGCTGGGACAGCCACACATCGGACCGGCCCAGGCGTTCTCGTTCAACGTGGCGTCGGTCAGCGGTGCCGGCGCGGTGACCATGGAGAAGGGCGGCAGGACCACCAAGGAGCGTCGCAGTTTCAGCATCACCGGCGGCATGTGCCCGCGGTGTGAGGGGATGGGCGCGGTCTCCGACTTCGACCTCTCCGCCCTGTACGACGCGAGTAAGTCCCTCAACGAAGGCGCGCTGACGATCCCCGGCTACACCATGGACGGCTGGTACGGGCGCATCTACCGCGGGTGCGGCTTCTTCGACCCCGACAAGCCGATCGCGAAGTTCACGAAGCGTGAGCTCGACGCGTTGCTCTACAAGGAGGCGACCCGGATCAAGATCGACGGGATCAACGTCACCTACGAAGGGCTGATCCCGAAGATCCAGAAGTCGTTCCTGTCCAAGGACGTCGACGCGATGCAGCCCCATATCCGCGCGTTCGTCGAGCGGGCAGTCACGTTCGACACCTGCCCCGACTGTGACGGCACCCGGCTCACAGCCGCGGCACGGTCCTCGAAGATCGAGGGGGTCAGCATCGCCGACGCCTGCGCCATGCAGATCAGCGACCTCGCCGAATGGGTACGCGGGATCGATGAGGCCTCCGTCGCGCCGCTGCTGGCCGGGTTGCGGCACACCCTCGACTCGTTCGTGGAGATCGGCCTGGGCTACCTGTCGCTGGAACGGCCGGCCGGCACGCTGTCCGGCGGCGAGGCGCAGCGCACGAAGATGATCCGTCACCTCGGATCCTCACTGACCGACGTCACGTACGTCTTCGACGAACCCACGATCGGCCTGCACCCGCACGACATCGCGCGGATGAACCAGCTGCTCCTGCGATTGCGGGACAAGGGCAACACCGTGCTCGTCGTGGAACACAAACCGGAGGCCATCGCGATCGCCGACCACGTCGTGGATCTCGGTCCCGGCGCCGGCGACGCGGGTGGCACGGTGTGCTTCGAGGGCACGTTCGAGCAACTGCGCAGCAGCGGTACCCTGACCGGCCGGCACATCGATGACCGGGCACGGCTCAAGGACGCGGTGCGCACGGCCACCGGGGCGCTGAAGGTCCGGGGCGCGACGACGAACAATCTGCAGGACGTCGACGTGGACATCCCGCTCGGGGTGCTGTGCGTGATCACGGGCGTGGCCGGGTCCGGCAAGAGCTCGCTGATCCACGGCTCCATCCCGGATGCCGTCGGCGTGATCAGCGTCGACCAGAGTGCGATCCGCGGCTCCCGTCGCAGCAACCCCGCGACCTACACCGGGCTGCTCGACCCGATCCGTGCTGCGTTCGCCAAGGCGAACAACGTGAAGCCCGCGCTGTTCAGCCCCAACTCGGCAGGAGCCTGCCCGGCATGCAACGGCGCCGGGGTGATCTACACCGACCTCGCGATGATGGCCGGCGTCACCACGGTCTGCGAGGTGTGCGAGGGCAAACGCTTCCAGACCGAGGTCCTCGAGTACACACTCGACGGCAAGGACATCTCCGAGGTGCTCGCGATGTCGGTGGCGGAGGCGGAGGGGTTCTTCGCGGGCGGCTCGGTCACGAAGCCCGCGGCACACGCGATCCTCACGCGGATGATGGACGTCGGTCTGGGCTACCTGCGCCTCGGCCAGCCGCTGACCACCTTGTCCGGCGGTGAACGCCAGCGCTTGAAGCTGGCGATCCACATGGCGCAGAAGGGCGGGATCTACGTCCTCGACGAGCCGACCACCGGGTTGCACCTCGCCGACGTCGAGCAACTCCTGAGCCTGCTCGACCGGTTGGTCGACGCGGGCAAGTCCGTCATCGTCATCGAGCATCATCAGGCCGTCATGGCGCACGCCGATTGGATCATCGACCTCGGGCCGGGCGCCGGGCACGACGGCGGTCGGGTGGTGTTCGAAGGCACCCCGGCGGCGCTGGTGGCGGATCGCTCCACACTCACCGGCGAACACTTGGCGCAGTACGTCGGGAAGGTTGAATTGGATCGACAACTAGGTTGACGTTTTCATTCAACCTTTCGCGCGCTTGACCTTCACCGTCACCACAGGGGACGAGCCCGCGCTGTTGGCCGCCGAGATCTTGACCTTCGCCTTGCTCTTCGGCGTGAGCTTCTTGAGCGTGAAGGAGGGTTTTGCGACGGTCTTCGTCTTCTTCCCCACAGTCACCCTGTAGGAGGTCGCGCCGGCCACAGCTTTCCAGCGGATGATTGCCTTCTTCTTGGTGCGCTTGACCTTCACACCGGTGACCTTGGACGGCGCGGCCAGAGGGGGCTTGACCTGCGGCGGAGTCTCGGGAGCCAGCACGGCCCACGAGGCGCTCGCCGGTGTCGGGTCCACATTGCCCGGCTGGTCCTCGGCGCGCACTTCGAAGGTATGGCTACCGGGCGCCAGCCCACTGACGACCAACGGCGAGGCACAAGGGGTGAATGCCCCGGCATCGATCCGGCAATCGAAGGTCACCGGGGTCTTCGCGTCGGTAGTGAAGGCGAAGGTCGCCGTCGTGTCCACCGTGCTGCCCGACGGGGCGGATGTGATGGACGTGCCCGGCGAGATGACGGCATCGACTGCCGTGAGGGCCTTGTCGGCGTTGAGCCGCCCACCGGTCGAGATCGGATAGGTTCCCGTTTCCGGGTTGAACTGAGCCACCGGATCCACGGTGGACAGCAGCGCCTGCTTCAACTGCATCGTCGTCGCGTCCGGTTCATACGCGGCCAGCAGGGCCGCAGTTCCGGTGACATGCGGTGCAGCCATGGATGTACCCGCCAGGAACCCGTAGTCGTTCGACGATTCGGATCCAACCGGGACGTTGCAGGTCACGTACACACGGTTCAAGGAGAATCCGTTCGTGACTGCGCCGCCGTTGCGGGTGAAACTGAACGTGGCATTGACGTCGTGGGGGCCCGCAGGGACGTCGAACGCCCCGAAGACGAGCCCGCTCGATGTCGGGTTGAAACTAAGGGCCTCCAGACCATCCACGAAGACCTTGTAGTTGGCCACGTCGCTGGCCGACCTGACGATCACACGATCCATGAACATCTTGCACTGGGTGGGGCCCGTGACCGAGAAGGTGGGGGTGGTCGTGGTCCGAGTGGTGGTGTCCGGCTGAGCGGGCGTGGTCGTGCTCGTGATCCCGAAGTTCGACAGGGGCGCTGCATCGCTACGGACCCAGCCACCGTCGGACCAGCCCGCGTAGGGCCACCCCGCCGTCTCGAAGTCCTCCGTGAAGACATCCGTGAATGGATACGTACTGAGGACCTCGGTACCCGGCGCGGCGACGTCCACCCGAGTCTTACCCCAGTTCGAGAAACTCGCCTTCGCATCGTTCTGGTCGCTCGCGGCTACACACACGACGTTGTCCACGGCATTGGGAATCCCGGAGGTCGACGGGTCCCATGCGCATGGGTAGCGCGCTGACACATCGTTGTTGTTGGTGTCATTGCCCGCGGAGATCACATAGAGGACCTGCGGGTTGGCCGCGAAAGCATCCCGCACCAGAGTATTGGCGGTCGAACCACCCAGCGACATGTTGGCGATCTTCGCGCCGTTGGCACCGGCGTAGTTGATGCCGGCGATCTGCGAGGAGAACGGGCAGAAGACGCCGCCCGCCCCAAGGTTGGCCGTCGGAGACCACCCGCAGACCCGGATCGGCATGAGGGTCGACTTCTGCGCGACGCCCGTGATGCCTTCGCCGTTGTCACCCTGCGCCGCGATCGTGCCGGCGGTGTGCGTTCCGTGGCCTCCCTGCGGGATATCGTCGGTGGGGTCGTTGTCGTTGACGATGGAATCGATGTTCGCGCCAGCGAAGTCCATGCCGAAGGTGTCGTCGACATACCCATTGCCATCGTTGTCCAGGCCGTCGCCGGGGACCTCGTCGGCGTTGTTCCAGATGCGGTTCTTCAGATCGGGGTGGTTCGGCCGGATCCCGTCATCGAGGTCAGCCACGATGACGGAGGAATCACCGACCGTCTTGCCCCACGCCTTGAGCGCGTCGATGTCGTCACCCGGGGTGGACGAGGCCACGCCATTGATGCTGAGGCCCTGGTTGTCGAGCCCCCACAGTTGGTTGAACAACGGGTCGTTCGGCTCATTGGCGTGCAGGACCGAGTACCCGTCGAAGTCCGCATCCGACACCGCGGGATCGCTGCGCAGCGACGCGAGCGCCGCGTTGGAGTCGTCGTCGCCAGGCAGCGTGATCACTGCGAAGCGTTTGCCGAGGTTGGCGACGTCCTCCGATCCGACCTCCGCCCGCGCGTCGGCCCGTTGGGCACGGGTCGAGCCCGGGGCCCATCTCACGATCACGCGGTCTTTCAGCACCGCTGGCGGGTTGCCTGGGACCTCCGATCCGGACAGCCCAGGCTCGGGCGCGGGATCCGAGGCGTACGCCCCACTGGACACAGACAGTGCGAGAGCAGCTCCGGTGAGGAGCACAAGCGGGGCACGCATGCCCGGAAGTATGGCATCCCTAACCTGTGGTTGAGCCCAAAATCATCCGAAGAGCCGAGTGGCACGCAGCAACCCTCAGCGGCGCCCGCGGTACACGACCAACGCTGTCGAACGCTCTTCGCGTTCGTAGTGCTGCAGGCGGTTGCGCAGCTCCACGACCTCCTCCTCGAGTTCGAGCACCCGGCGGATGCCCTCGAGGTTCAGGCCGGCGTCGCTGAGGTGCTGCACCTTCTCGAGCCGGCGGATGTCGCGAAGACTGTAGAGCCGGTACCGCCCCGAGCGCTGCGGAGTGACCAGCCCGAGCCGGTCGTACTGCCGCAGCGTCTGCGGGTGCAGCCCGGACAGTTGTGCTGCCACGGAGATCACGTATGCGGGGAAGTCCTCATCCATTGCTCATCGCCTTCCGGTATTGCTCAATGGCCTCGCGGGCCTCGGCGTTCAGGTCGGATGGGACCTGGACCGACACGGTGGCGAGCAGGTCGCCCTTCGTGCCGTCCTTGCGCGGTGCACCCTCGCCGCGGACGCGGAACGTGCGCCCGTTGCTGGTGCCCGGCGGGAGTTTCAGGGTCTTCGTGCCGCCGAGTGGCAGCGGCACCTTCACCTGGCCACCGAGCGCCACATCGTCGAAGTTCACCGGCACGGTGACCGTGATGTTGTCGTCCTTGCGCGCGAACATCGGGTCGGGTGTGACGTGCACCGTGATGTTGAGGTCGCCGTTGTGGCCACCCCGCTCGCCGGGCGCACCCTTGCCGCGAAGTCGCACACGCTGACCGTCCTTCACGCCGGCGGGGATACGCGCACTCACTGTTGTCGTGGAGGCCGCGCGACCCGAACCGTGGCATCGCAGGCAGGGATCGTCCACCACGAGTCCACGGCCGCGGCAGTGCGGACACGGCTCAGCGAAGGCGAAGCCACCGGCATTGCGCGTGGCCATGCCCGTGCCCTCGCAGTCCGGGCACACCCGCGGCACGGTGCCGCTCTTGGCCCCGGTGCCGGCGCAGTCCGGACATGCGTCCTCGCTGGTCAGACGCATCTGTGTGGTCAAACCCCGCAGTGCCTCGGCGAACGAGATGTTGACGTCGGCCTCGACATCGGCGCCGCGGCGGGCGCGCTGCTGCGCGCCGCGCCGGTTGAACAGCCCCGACAGCGTCTCCCCGAAGTCACCGGCGCTGCCGCCGGCGCGACGGAAGATGTCCCCGAAGTCGAAGTCCGGTCCCGGCCCGGCGGCTCCCGGCATCCGGTAGCCCCCGGAGGCGACCATCTCGCGCGCCTCGTCGTACTCCGCACGCTTCGTGGTGTCGGACAGCACGTCGTTGGCCTCGGAGACCTCCTTGAACCGCTCCGCGGCCTTGGGGTCCGGATTGGTGTCGGGGTGCAACTCCCGGGCGAGCTTGCGATAGGCCGTCTTGATGGCTTTGGAGTCGGCGTCCTTGGGGACGCCCAGGACCTTGTAGTAGTCCTTCTCCATCCAGTCCTTCATGCTCATCGGCGTCCCTCCTTTCGCTTACTCCTCAACGCCTACGCGTGCCGGGCGCAGAACCCGATCCCTGAACCTGTATCCCACGGCGAACACCATCGACACCTGTGGAACCTCGAGGTCAGCCCCTTCGTTGTGGGTCATCGCCTCGTGGATCGTCGGGTCGAACGGTTCGCCGACCTCGCCGAACGCCACCAGGCCGAGCTTGGTGGTGACGGCTTCCAACTGATCGCCGACACTCTTCACAGCGCCCTCGTACTCACCGTGCTCACGGGCACGGCCGAGGTCGTCGAGGATCGGCAGCAGTTCGTTGACCACCGCGGCGGCGGCAAGGTCGGTGACCATCTCGCGGTCCCGGTCCACACGCTTGCGGTAGTTCGCATACTCCGCGCTGACGCGTTGCAGGTCCGCGGTCAGTTCCGCGACCTTGGCGTCGTCGGGCTCGGCCTCGACCGGCGGGGCCGGGGCCGCCGCGTCGGCGACCCCTTCCCGCACCTGGCCGGTCTCGGGATCGATCCGGCGCTTGTCAGTCACGCGGACGCCCTCGTCGGCTTCATGGTCGAATTCGGTCACTTCTGCTCGTCCTCGTCGATGATCTCGGCGTCGACGACGTCGTCCTCACCATCCGGCTGGTCACCGGCGGGTGCGTCGGTGGGAGCCGAAGCCTGCTGCTGGTACAGCGCGGCACCGAGCGCCTGACTGGCTGTGGCGACCTTCTCCACCGCGGTCTTGATGGCGGCGACGTCGGTGCCCTCGAGTGCCTTCTTCAACTCGGCCAGCGGCTCTTCGACGTTGGCCTTCGCGTCCGCCGGCACCTTGTCGGCGTTGTCGGCGAGGAACTTCTCGGTCTGGTAGACCAGTTGCTCGGCACCGTTGCGGGTTTCCGCCTCCTCCTTGCGAGCGCGGTCCTCCTCGGCGTGCGCCTCGGCCTCGGCCATCATCCGGTCGATGTCATCCTTGGGCAGCGCACTGCCGCCGCTGATGGTCATCGACTGCTCCTTGTTGGTGCCCAGGTCCTTGGCGGTCACGTGCACGATGCCGTTGGCGTCGATGTCGAAGGTGACCTCGATCTGCGGCACGCCGCGCGGCGCGGGCGGGAGACCGGTCAACTCGAACGTGCCGAGCTTCTTGTTGTACGCAGCCATCTCACGCTCGCCCTGGTACACCTGGATGAGCACCGACGGCTGGTTGTCGTCGGCGGTCGTGAAGATCTCCGAGCGCTTCGTCGGGATCGTCGTGTTCCGCTCGATCAGGCGGGTCATGATGCCGCCCTTGGTCTCGATGCCGAGGCTCAGCGGCGTGACGTCGAGGAGCAGAACGTCCTTGACCTCACCCTTGAGCACGCCGGCCTGCAAGGCCGCACCGATGGCGACGACCTCATCCGGGTTGACGCCCTTGTTCGGCTCCTTGCCACCGAGCTCCTTCACCAGGTCGACAACGGCCGGCATACGGGTCGAGCCGCCGACCAGCACGATCTGGTCGATGTCGGAGGCCTTCACACCGGCGTCGGCCAGCACCTGCTCGAACGGCTTGCGGCAGCGCTCGAGTAGATCGTGGGTCAGTTTCTGGAACTGCGCCCGAGTGATCGTCTCGTCCATGAACAGCGGGTTCTTCTCGGCGTCCACCGTGATGTACGGCAGGTTGACCGAGGTCTGCTGCGAACTGGACAGTTCGATCTTGGCCTTCTCCGCGGCCTCCCGGATACGCTGCATGGCCATCTTGTCCTTGGCCAGGTCGATGCCGTGCGCGTGCTTGAACTGGTCGACGAGGTGGGTGACCAATGCGTCGTCCCAGTCGTCGCCGCCGAGGTGGTTGTCACCGTGGGTGGCCTTCACCTCGACCACGCCGTCGGCGATCTCCAGCAGGGAGACGTCGAAGGTACCGCCACCGAGGTCGAAGACCAGGATGGTCTCTTCCTTGTCCACCTTCTCCAAGCCGTAGGCCAGAGCGGCCGCCGTGGGCTCGTTGATGATGCGCAGGACGTTGAGACCGGCGATCTCACCGGCTTCCTTGGTGGCCTGCCGCTGAGCGTCGTTGAAGTACGCGGGAACGGTGATGACCGCGTCGGTCACCGGCTCACCGAGGTACGCCTCGGCGTCGCGCTTGAGTTTCTGCAGCACGCGCGCGCTGATCTCCTGCGGGGTGTACTTCTTGCCGTCGATGTCGACGGTCCAGGTCGTACCCATGTGACGCTTGACGGACCGGATGGTGCGATCGGCGTTGGTGACGGCCTGCCGCTTGGCGACCTCACCGACGAGGACCTCACCGTTCTTGGCGAAGGCGACGATGGACGGGGTCGTCCGGGCGCCCTCGGCGTTGGCGATCACGGTCGGTTCGCCACCCTCGAGGACGGACACAACGGAGTTGGTCGTCCCGAGGTCGATGCCTACTGCTCGTGACATGTGTTTCCTCCAGGTTGGGGTATGAGGGGTCTGGATCTAGTGTGCATGGGTTTCCATGTTCTGTCAACAAGTCTGAGCGTATATGACTCAAGGTTGTTGCTGAGCACTCTTAGGGCGCCTTCCTCGCCCGTTGCTCCTTAGGATCAGGGCGTGGTCTTCAAAGCTGTCGGCGACTCCCGCCCGTACCCCGAGCACAACCTCACGCTCACGCAATGGTCGGAACTCCCGCCGCAGCAGATACGCCTCGACGACCTGATCACGACCAAATCCCAGCTCGACCTGCACAACCTGCTCAGCGAGGACAGTACGTTCTACGGCGACCTCTTCGCCCACGTGGTGCGGTGGGAGGGAAGTCTGTATCTCGAGGACGGCCTGCACCGCGCCGTGCGGGCGGCGTTGCAGCAGCGGCCGATGGTGCACGCGAGGGTGCTGGATCTCGACGCGCGGGGCTGAGGCTGGGGCGGGGGCCAGCGACAGCCCGCTTGTGACGCGGTTTGGATGCCGATTGTGACGTTGTTGTCGCCCCGCGACCCCCGTTTGTGACGTTGTTGCGGGGTTTCAGGTCGGCGGACCCCGCACCTTCGTCACAACGGGGTGGGAGGGCAGGACAACAACGTCACAAACGTGACGGTCGCCCACCCGCCCGCTCAGGTCTCGCCCCCGGCTCCCGGTATCCTTGTCTGCGGTGGCGTGTCCGAGCGGCCAAAGGAGCACGCCTCGAAAGCGTGTGTGGGGGCAACTCCACCGTGGGTTCGAATCCCACCGCCACCGCGTCACGGATGAAGACCTCGGGCTTGTCCCGGGGTCTTCATGCGTTGTGCGGCCGGAAGGATTCGAGGAGGAGCCCCGCAAGGGGCGACGGAGTCCCACCGCCACCGCGTCACGGATGAAGACCTCGGGCTTGTCCCGGGGTCTTCATGCGTTGTGCGGCCGGAAGGATTCGAGGAGGAGCCCCGCAAGGGGCGACGGAGTCCCACCGCCACCGCGTCAACGGATGAAGACCTCGGGCTTGTCCCGGGGTCTTCATGCGTTGTGCGGCCGGAAGGATTCGAGGAGGAGCCCCGGCAGGGCCGACGGAGTCCCACCGCCACCGCGTCACGTGCAACGGTCCCGGGCTCGTCCAGGGGCCGTTGTCCGTTCGTGCGGCGGCGCGAATTCGGGAGGACGAGGCTAACGGCCGAGGACGGTTCCCGCCCCGCCGCGCCTGGAAGCATCGTCGCTGCAGTCACCGATCCGGCCGGTCAGGACCTCATTGGCGGTACTTGCACGTCAGCACCCCCGGCACCGGGGCCGGCGAACCCAGATACGTCCGGCCCCAGAACCATGGGGCGAACAGGCCGGCGTACTGCATGTTCTGGAAGGAGAACGGCTGGTACAGCCCGTCGGTCAGCGACGCCGGCGGTGGACTGCCCAGATCGAACACACCCTTCGGGTTCTTACCCGCCTCCCACCAGGCGTACCAGCGCAGGCCGGCGTCCGGTTCCACGCCCGAGACCGGTGACGCCACCTGGTCGAGGTAGAACCCGGTGTCGGCGACGTCCTTCCACGGCCGGAAGTCCTCGAACCCCGGATAGCAATCGCCGATGACCTGACCGGTTTCCGGCGCTGGCGTCAACGCCCAGGCCTGGTACGCCACGGGCATCAGGGCGGAGTACATGTTCTGCACCGCGCCCTCGACCAAGCCCGAGGACAGTGCATCCGAGGCCGCGGAGTCGATCGTCCACGCCGTGTCGATCTGGGTGGCGGTGGCACTCAGGCGCCCCCAGTCCTGAACGATGAACTGCCCGAGCAGACCCACACCTTCCATGGTGACCGTGAGCTGCCCGAGGATGTCGCCGGTGAACACCGGCCCAGCGTCGGCCACTGCTTGGTAGGGGCTACCGGTCGGCAAATCTGCCAGGTCGTTGGCGGTGGCCGCAGCCACGGCGAGGGCACCAGCCACGGTGGCGACGAGCGCCCAGTCCTCCACATCCAGGATCGAGGCGGCCCACATCACATCGGTGACCAGCGACAGGATCGTCGTGGTCGCCGGATCGCCCTTCGGAGCCACCGCGGCGTCGACGGCGTTGAACGCCTGGTCGAGGCCGCCCACCGTCGCGCCCTGCACCTCGCTGTAGATCGCCTGGATCCCGGCACCGCTGCCCAGAAGCTCCCAGACGTCGTCGACCATCGAGAACTCTTGGGCCAATTGCTTTCGCACCCCCTTGAACTGCGCACGGGAGGCATCGAGCTTCCTGCATCCGTTGGGCGAGGAACACGGGTACTTCGCCAGTTGCGAGACCAGCGCCGTCCACTGCGTCTGGTATTCCACGTCGTCGTAGGCCGTGCGCACATCGCACGGATCCACATCGCACCCGATACCGCCGGCGAGTTTCTGCGACAGGTACGCAAGAGATGCCTGCTGTCCCGCTGAGGCGCTCTTCGGCCAGGCCACCGCAGGCTGTACCGCGATGGATGACAGGCTGCTGGCGAAGTCTGCGTTGCCGGTCGGATCGGCGGCCATCGGTGCGTATCCGCCACCCTGCGGGACGCGGAACAGTTGTCCGGTGACAGTGCCGTCCCCGGCGATGGTCGTGCTGGCCTCCGCCGGGAACGAGTAGGGCTGGGTGGGACCGACGAACGAGTAGGTGTCACCAGGGCCGAGTCCCATGAACACGCTGGGAGATCCGCCCATCTCCTGTAGGGCGCCGGTCACCTGCGCGAAGCCGTCGGCATCGGCCTGCGAACCCGCCTGGCTCAAATCGGGCAGAGTCCCGACGCTGCGGATCGCAACCACCTGTCCGGCGGCAGCAGCGCCCTGCATGGTCTGGCCCATCTGCTGCACCTGTGCGGGAATGCTGAAGAAGGACGACGACGCATCCAGCGAGATGGGATCGGCCACGACCACTTGGAAACCGTTACCGGTGGCCAGAGGCCATGACTGGGATCCGATCGTGATCGCCGTCCCACCTGTGTCAAACGGTGCGTAGTCGCCGGTATTGAAGGTCCAGTTGTTGTTCACGTCCGGGGTGAACACCCCGTCGAGTGCCGCTGGCATGCTCCACGCAGTCCCGTTGAAGGCGATGTCCGGGTCCGGGATTCCCACCAGTTGGAACGGGAGGTTCGGATCGATCGCCGAGTCGGCATCCGACGGATCCGGCAACTGGAAACCGAGGAACTGGACGGCGCCCACCAGTGCGGTGAGGTCAGCGGTATCAGAGACCGGCGACCCGCCGGGCAGGCTGACGAGCACGTACAGGTAGTCGGAGGCATCGCCCTGGGTCGCTCCCTTGACCACCGCGGCCTGCAGGTCAGCCATCTGTCCGGGCGGATAGGCCGTGTTGGAGGACAGCGCGAGAGTGGCCCGTTCGAGGACCAGCATCTGGATGCCGGGGCCGTTGACCGGGCTCGGGTAGAACTGGGTACCCACCAGGATGCCGGGCACGATCTGACCCGAGGAGTCCTTTCCCACCGACATCGTCACCGGCTGTACAGACGCCGACGGCGACACGGAAACGGTGACCTTGTCGGTACTGCGGACCCGGCCCGATCGCACCGTGTTGGAGACGACGTAGGTGCCCGGCGTGGTGGCCGCGAAGACCGGACGGGCCGACGCGCGGCGCTTCAGTCTGACCTTGGCCCTCTTCGGCGCCTTCGTGATGCGCCAGTTGAAGGTCAGGGTCCTGGGACCCTTGGTCTTTCGTCCGTCGAGTCGCGTCCGGTGCCTAGTGTCGGTGCGTTTATCCGGACCGGCGTCGGCCAATGGTCCGGTCGAAGCCACTCTCACCACCAGTGAACGCTCCTGCCGCTGTCCGTCGGCCGTCAGCGCTCGCACCTTCACGACGTTCTTCCCGTAGCGCAGCCCGGCACTCGGTCCGAGTTGTGCGCGGCGCGTGCCGTCCGGATGGATCGCGAACCGTTTGGTGACTGCCCGACCGTTGAGGCTGGCCGCCATATGCGCCTGAGGTTCCACACGCACCTTGACGCGGACCGGGCCGGCGGGACGCACCGATGTCACCTCACCGAGCACGGTGCTGCGCCGCGGGGCTGAGACATGGATCAGTCCGGTGACGGACCTGGTGAGAGTGAACCTACTGGCGTCGAAACTTCGGCGGCCTTCACGGGTGAACTCCGCGAGTACTCCGTTCGCACCCACCTTCAGCGGGCCCTTCATGCCGAGCCGGGCCACGGCCGTGCGGCCGGTGCGCACTACCCGATCAGTCACATCCACACCGTTGACCCGCAGCAGGGATACCCGGGCGCCGTCGGCCATCCTCAGTCGCACGGTCACCGGTGCCTTCGATCGCTTCCGCAGGGACAGGTCGGTCGGCGAGGTGATGGACCCGAGCCGCTTCTTCGACATCTGGGTTTGCGCGGCCGCCCCCTGGGTCAGCACTTCATCACGTGGTGGAAGCCGTAGCGGCTCAGCCGCGGCAGGCACTACAGGAAGTAGCACGAGTGCCACCCCCCCTGCGGTGACGCGCAACGCGAGCATGCAGAGACACTAGCCAGGACACCATCGCGCGGCAATCGGCCGACGGGTTGATCGCGGAGCGGATCTCGGAGCCGCACCTCGAAGACCCACGGCCCGGCCATCCGGACTGCTAGCGTTCACGCACTCGACGAAGCGAGGCGGACATGGATATTGCGATCGGTGGTTGGCTGCTGGTGGCCGTGGGCCTGCTGTTGGCCTTCACGGGGACGAAGCTCTTCTGGCTCGCGGTCGGTATCGCGGGGTTCGCTTTCGGATGGCTGGTGACGCTGGCCCTGTTCCCCAATGTGGACCCCGTGGCCGGACTGTTGATGGGCCTGGTGCTGGGGATCGCCTGTGCGCTGGTAGCCGTCAAAGGCCTACCGGTCATCGGGATCGCGCTCGGCGCCGTCCTGGTCGGACTCTTCGGCCTGACCCTGGCAAAGGTCTTCCTCGACAACAACGTCGTGTGGAACGTCTTCGGCTTCATCGTCGGAGCCGTGATCGGCTACTTCGTCGTGAAGCTCTCCTTCGACTTCGGCATTGCACTGGTCACGGCGATGGGCGGGGCAACCATGGTCTGGAACGGGATCGAGGAGGCGATGCCGGACCTCACCGATGCCATCCCCACGATCGCGGGGGCGGCGACATTCATCTTCGGATTCCTGGCCCAGCAGGCGCAGCGGCGAAACGCCGAGGAAGGTGGCGTCAACTCATCGCCGTGAGCGACTCCGCGACCGGGTAGCATCCCCGCGGGCCGTGCACGAAAGCCACCAGCCCGCCCTTCATAGAGCCACGACACGAGCATGTCCGCTCGGACTGCACGGTCCACCGCACCAGAAGCACGAAGAACCATGTACACGCGATCACGTACAAGGCCAAGAAGATCCCGAATACCACCACGGTTGTGCCCCTTCACTGCGCGTGTACCAACCATGTGCCCGTCCCCAGGTACCCGCAAGCCGGAACACCCGACTCGCCGGGACATATCAGTCGAACGACCGAGCCGTCACCGCGATCCCCACGGCTGCCACGACCAACACCGCGAACCCCACGCGCAGCGACGAGAACTCCCCGATCAGCCCGACCAGCGGCGCCCCGATGACGAACCCGATGTAGTTGCCGACGTTGACCCGCGCCACCGCGATCCCGGTGTGACCGGGGTCGTGATGGGAGGCAGCGACGAAGGCCATCGGCAGTACCGGGCTGATCCCCAGCCCGATGATCGCGAAGCCGGCGATGGCGACGATCGCCGATGGCGCGAGTGCCACCACGATCAGACCCGCGGCCGCGAGCACGCCGCCCGCAGTGATCAGCCACTGCACACCGCGACGACCCACGAGGCGGTCGGCGAACGTTCTGCCGATGAGCATGAAGAGGGCGTAGGCCGCATAGGCCAGAGCGGCCACCGACTCGGTCGCGCCAAGCACGTCGGTGAGGTCCAGGGCCGACCAGTTGGAGACCGACGAATCGATGATGAACGCCAGCACCACGGCGAAACCGAACACGAGCAGGGGGCGCCACGGCACCGCCGCCGACGCGGCCAGCGGATCCGGCGCGGCCTCATCGGCCTCATGGCTGCGCACGAAGCGCATCGAGGCGATCAGTCCCACGGGAACGAGGACCACGGCCACCGTCGCGAAGAAGCCGAGCAGGCTCAGTGTGGTGGCGGCCGCCACCGACGCCGCGACAGCCCCGAGGATGGTCGCCAGACTCCACCAGGCGTGGAAGGACGCCATGACGCTGCGTCCCACGAGCGCCTGCACCCCGATCCCCTGCATGTTCATGGTGGCGTCCACCGAGCCGAGCCCGAAGCCCATCAGCGCCAAGGCGACCAGCAACCCCGGGAACGACCCCGAGGTGGTGGCAGCGCCGACCGCCACCAAACCGCCGGCGACGATCAGCGCGCACACCCGCAGGACGACTGCGCTGTGGAACCGGACGGCCAAGAGCCCGGCGAGCACGCTGCCCACCCCGGCAACGATCGGTACCGCGGCGAGGATCATCGCGAGCCCACCCTCGGAGAACCCGAACTGGTCCTGGATGGCCGGGATGCGGGTGATCAGTGCGGCGAATGCGAAGCCCTGACAGAAGAAGGCGGTGCTCACGGCCAGCCGCTGCGGGTTCATCGTCGCTGTCCGAAGAAAGCCGACAACAACCGCGAGCACTCCGATTCCCGAACTCCGGCCACGACCTCCACGCGGTGGTTGAGCCGGGGGTCGCGCACGACGTCCCACAGCCCCCCCACGGCACCGGCCTTGTCGTCGAACGCACCGAAGACGAGTCGGTCGACCCGTGCCAGCACCGCGGCGCCGGCACACATGGTGCACGGCTCGAGCGTGACGGCCAGCGTGCACCCGGTCAGTCGCCAATCACCCAGCACTCGTCCGGCCTCCCGTAGCGCCAGGATCTCGGCGTGAGCCGTGGGATCGCTGTCGGCCTCCCGCCGGTTCACACCATGTGCGATCACTGTGCCAGCCGGGTCGATCACCACCGCGGCGATCGGCATCTCGAGCCCGGGTTCCCGCGCACGGTCCAGGGCCAGACCCAGCGCGGCCTCGGGAGTCACGAAGTCACGATGCCGAACAGTCGGTCCCCGGCATCACCCAGACCGGGAACGATGAAACCGTGCTCGTTCAGTCGCTCGTCCACCGCGGCGGTGACGAGTGTGACCGACATACCCTCGGTCTCCTTCTCCAACCGCTCGATGCCTTCCGGGGCGGCCAGCAGCGTCACGATGGTGATGTCCGTGGCACCACGCGCCCACAGGATGTGCAGCGCGTCCGCGAGGCTGCCGCCCGTGGCAAGCATGGGGTCCACGACGTACACCTGGCGGCCCGTCATGTCCGAGGGCATGCGGTCGGCGTAGATGGTCGGCTGCAGCGTTTCTTCATCGCGGATCATCCCGAGGAAGCCGACCTCCGCACTGGGCAGCAGTCGCACCATGCCCTCCAGCATTCCCAGCCCTGCGCGCAGAATCGGGATGAGGATCGGCGGCGGCGTGGCCATGGCCACTCGGGACGTCACCGTCAGCGGAGTCTTCACCTCGATGGGCACGACCCGGATTCCACGGGTCGCCTCGTAGGCCAGCAACGTCACGAGTTCCTCGGCCAGGCGGCGGAATGTGGGGCTGTCCGTCGCCTCGTCGCGCAGCATGGTGATCTTCTGGGCGATCAGAGGGTGATCGGCAACGATCGTGTGCATAGCCGCATCGTGGCACACCGACGACCCCCGCCGGTGTGCGATCGTCACAGGCGGTAGTGCGCGAAGAACTCCCACATCAGGGTGGACGCATCGATGCGACCCCGCGGCCACGCGTGCTTCCCGCCGCGGATGCGGTAGAACCGGACTTCAGCACCCTGCGCGCAGTCGTCCCAGTCGTGCAGCGTCACTCCGGGTTCGACGACGGTGCGCACGTACTGCCGGCAACGGTTGTGCGCCGCCCATCGACGCATGGTGGCCTGCGCTGGGGGGGCGGTCGCCGAGGAGGCTGTGAGCCCCCCGGCGAACGGCACCACCCGGTCGGCCGTCCCGTGGAAGGCGATGATCGGCACCGGGTCGGGCTGGACGCACTTGGGCAGGAAGATCTCGAAGCCGACCCCACCGATCGCCGCGAAACGGCGGGGCTCTGCGCAGCCCTGCAAGAAGGTCATGGCCGACCCCATGGACATCCCGGAGGCGTACGTGCGGTGTGGGTCGTCACAACTGAGGTCGTCCAGGATCCGGCCGGTGAAGGTCGTGTCCGCACCCCGGAAGTCCCACGTGCCACCGCGCGCCTGGGGAGCGACGAGAAGCACCCCCTCCCGTTCGGCAACCTGCTTGAGTCCGGTGCCGCGGATCTGGCTGATGGCCTTCTGCAACCGGCCGTGGAAGGTGACGATGGTCGGCGCGGGCATCCGTGCCGAGGCCGGGATGTAGACGAGGTACGGGCGCCCCTCGACGAACCCCGTGTGCAGGCCCGGTGAGCAGTTGGGCGTTTCGGTGCGTGCCAGCGGCGCTGCCGCCACGAGGCCCAGAACCACCGCAGCGCACAGTCCGAGGATCCAGAGCCGGCGCATGGCTTCAGTCTGCGCCACATCAGGGTCCCCCATGTTGACTGTTGCGCGGTTACGGTTTTCAGGCCGCCAAATCCGTAACCGCGCGACACTCAACGTGGTGCACCCTCCGGCCCAACCCCGACACATCTGCTAAACCCCCACCCAGTACCGTCAGAGGTGATTGGCTACGGCAGAAGGGTGGGGGTCGTGCGTATCGGTGTCCCCAAGGAATCCAAGCCCGGCGAGCGGCGGGTAGCCGCTACGCCCAAGACAGTCGAACAGCTCGGGAAACTCGGCTACACGGTGGCCATCGAGTCCGGAGCCGGCACGGCGGCCTCGTATGAGGACGAGGCCTATCGCGCGGCCGGCGCCGAGATCGTCAGCGCGGACGAGGCCTGGTCGGCGGAGATCATCTTCAAGATCAACCCACCCAATCCCGACGAGGTCCAGCGGCTGCGCGAGGGGCAGATCCTCGTCGGCCTGCTGGCACCGGCCCTCGACCCGGACCTGGTGCAGGCGCTGTCCGCCCGCGGGGTCACCGCGCTGGCGATGGACGCGGTGCCGCGCATCTCCCGCGCGCAGTCCCTCGACGTGCTCTCCTCCATGGCGAACATCGGCGGCTACCGCGCAGTCATCGAAGCCGCCAACGAGTTCGGCTCCTTCTTCACCGGCCAGGTCACGGCGGCGGGCAAGGTCCCGCCCGCGAAGGTGCTCGTGGTCGGTGCTGGTGTGGCCGGCCTGGCTGCCATCGGCACGGCGGTCAGTCTGGGCGCGATCGTCCGCGGCTTCGACGCACGTTCCGAAGTCGCCGAGCAGGTGGAGTCGATGGGTGCGGACTTCCTGCGCATCGACGTGGAGGACACCGGACCCAGCGCGACCGGTTACGCCAAGGAGATGGGCGAGGACTTCAACCGCAAGGCCGCCGAGCTCTACGCCGAGCAGGCCAAAGACGTCGACATCGTCATCACCACAGCCCTGATCCCCGGAAAACCCGCTCCGCGGCTGCTCACCGAGGAGATGGTCGCCTCGATGAAGCCCGGCAGCGTGGTGGTCGACATGGCTGCGGCCAACGGCGGCAACGTTGCGGGTTCGGTCGCTGACCAGCGTGTGGTCACCGACAACGGAGTCACGATCCTGGGGTACACCGACCTGCCCGGTCGCCTGCCCACACAGGCTTCGCAGATGTTCGGCACCAACCTCGTGAACCTCATGAAACTGACCACGCCGGGCAAGGACGGGCAGTTCGTGCTCGACCTCGACGACGTGGTGCAGCGCGGCATGACGGTGACCGAGAACGGTGAGGTCCTCTGGCCGCCGCCGCCCGTGCAGGTCTCCGCGGCCCCCGCGCCCGTACCGGCCGAAGCCCCCGCCCCGCCGCCGGCGAAGAAGAAGATGAGCGACGGCGCCCGCCTGGGCTGGATCGGAGCCGCGGCAGCGGTGTTCCTGCTGCTGTCGGCGTTCTCCCCCGAGCCCTTCCTCGGGCACTTCATGGTGTTCGCGCTGGCGGTGGTCATCGGGTTCTACGTCATCGGCAATGTGCACCACGCGCTGCACACGCCCTTGATGTCGGTCACCAACGCGATCAGCGGCATCATCCTGGTCGGGGCTTTGTTACAGATAGGCCATAGCGACCTGTGGGTCTCCGTCCTCGCGTTCATCGCGATCCTCGTGGCGAGCATCAACGTCTTCGGTGGCTTCACCGTGACCGCACGAATGCTCGAGATGTTCAAGCGTGAGGATGCGGTCCGATGACGCTGACACTGGTCCAAGGCGCCTACATCGTCGCCGCACTGCTCTTCATCCTCGCGCTGGCCGGACTGTCCAAGCACGAGTCCGCCCGGATGGGCAACCGCTACGGCATCATCGGCATGACCATCGCCCTGGTCATCACCATCATCGCCGCCACCTGGGGGGTGGATGGTACCGGCGAGGTGAACGACCGCAGCGGCAGTGGCCTGACCGGCCTGGGCCTGATCGCGGTGGCCATGGGCATCGGCGCAGTGATCGGCATCTGGCGCGCGCGCCGCGTGGAGATGACCGGGATGCCCGAACTCATCGCCATGCTGCACAGCTTCGTCGGTCTGGCCGCGGTGCTGGTGGGCTGGAACTCCTCCTACGAGGAGAACGTCCCGTACGCCGGCATCCACGACGCCGAGGTGTTCATCGGTGTGTTCATCGGAGCGGTGACCTTCACCGGCTCGATCGTGGCCTACCTGAAACTGTCGGCCAAGATCAACTCCGCGCCGATGATGCTGCCCGCACACAACGCCGTGAACCTCGGGATCATCGTGGTCTCGCTGGGCATGACGGCCGCGTACGTGATGGTTCCGCGCGACGACATGCTGCTGCGGCAAGGTTTGCTCGGTGTCATGACCGTGCTCGCCCTGTTCCTCGGCTGGCATCTCGTGGCGTCCATCGGCGGCGGCGACATGCCCGTGGTCGTCTCAATGCTGAACAGCTATTCGGGATGGGCGGCCGCCGCGGCGGGCTTCCTGCTGAACAACGACCTGCTGATCATCACCGGTGCGCTCGTCGGCTCCTCCGGTGCGTACCTGTCCTACATCATGTGCCGGGCGATGAACCGGTCCTTCATCTCGGTGATCGCCGGTGGGTTCGGCGTGGAGACGGGCACCGTGGCCTCGGACGTGGACTACGGCGAGCACCGCGAGATCACCGCCGAGGGCGCCGCGGAACTGCTCAGCGAGGCACACTCCGTGATCATCACGCCGGGCTACGGCATGGCCGTCGCGCAGGCGCAGTACCCGGTGGCCGAACTCACCACCCAGCTGCGCAAGAAGGGTGTGGACGTCCGCTTCGGCATCCATCCGGTTGCCGGTCGTCTGCCGGGTCACATGAACGTGCTGCTGGCCGAGGCGAAGGTGCCCTACGACATCGTGCTGGAGATGGACGAGATCAACGACGACTTCCCGGACACCGACGTCGTGCTGGTGATCGGGGCTAACGACACCGTCAACCCGGCAGCCATCGACGAGCCCAACAGCCCGATCGCCGGAATGCCGGTGCTCACGGTGTGGGAGTCGAAGAACGTCATCGTGTTCAAGCGTTCCATGGCAACCGGCTACGCCGGGGTGCAGAACCCGCTGTTCTTCAAGGAGAACACCCAGATGCTGTTCGGCGACGCCAAGGACCGGGTCGAGGACATCATCAAGGCGCTGTAGGTCACCACCCAGCACCATCCGTGAGCCCCGTATGCCAGGCACCACCCAGCGCCATCCGTGAGCACTTCGCGCATCCGTTAGCGCTTCACCGCCGCGGAACGGCTAACGGATCTGGCGAACGCTAACGGATCTGCCAGGCGCCCCCCGCACCATCCGTGAGCCCCGTCTGCCAGGCACCACCCAGCGCCATCCGTGAGCGCCGTATGCCAGGCACCACCCAGCGCCATCCGTGAGCACTTCGCGCATCCGTTAGCGCTCCACCGCCGCGGAACGGCTAACGGATCTGGCGAACGCTAACGGATCTGCCAGGCCCCTCCGGCGCCATCCGTGAGCCCGGTCGGGCAGGCCCCTCCGGCGCCATCCGTGAGCCCGGTCGGGCAGGCCCCTCCGGCGCCATCCGTTAGCGCTTCACGCATCCGTTAGCGCTTCACCGCCGCGGAACGGCTAACGGATCTGGCGAACGCTAACGGATCTGCCAGGCGCCCCCCGCACCATCCGTGAGCCCGGTCGGGCAGGCGCCCCCCGCACCATCCGTGAGCCCGGTCGGGCAGGCGCCCCCCGCACAATCCGTCTGCCAACCTCCTACCCCACGATCCCGATCAACGGCGCGATCAGCACCTTGACGATCATGGCCACCGGGTAGACCAGCGCGTACCCGAGGCTGACCCGCGGATCGGCCTTGGTGCGCTGATTGGCGAACGCGAGCACGGCGGGCTGGGTCTGCGAACCGGCCATGGCGCCGGCGAGAACGGGCCCGCTCAACCCCCCGATGCGGGGCCCGAGGAACCGCAACATCAACGCGGCCGTCGTCGTGATGATCACCCCCACGATGAACAATGGCGGCCCCAGCCCGGTCTCCAGCGCCGTCACCAGCTTGGACCCCGAGGTTGAACCGGCGTACGCCAGGAAGGCCAGCATCCCGTACTCGCCCAGTGCGTTGGCCGTGGGGAACGGGATGGACCACAGGATCGGACCGGTGCGGTGCAGGCGACCGAGCACCAGCCCCGCCACCAGCGCGCCGCCGGCGATACCCAGCGACAACTTGGCGCCGCCCGGCAGCGGGATGGCGATGAGCCCGATGAGCAGGCCGATGACGATGCCCACCATGAACCCGATGGGGTTCAAGGCGCTGGCCTCGTGCTCGCTGTCGCCGAAGAATGCCGAGACTTCGCCCATTCGTGACTTCGGCGCGGTGATCCGCACGCGGTCCCCCACATGGATGATGAAGTCGTCGGTGGCCAGGAAGTCGATGTCGCCGCGACGCACGCGGGTCGCCGTGGCCCCGAAACGGTCGAGCAGCCCCAGCTCGCCGAGGGGACGGCCGGCCACAGCGCTGTTCGAGACCGCGATCCGCCGGAAATCCAGTGCCTTGCGATCCAGTTCGAGGTGTAGGGAGGACTCGTGCCCGAGCCGGGCCACGACATCAGACACCACAGTCTCCGGACCGATCACCGACACCACGTCGCCCGGAGCGGGCCGGAAGTCATCGGTGGCGATACTCACCCGCCGGTCGTGCCGGACCCGGGAGAACCGGATCCGGTCGTCGAACTGCGTGATCAGTTCCCGCAGCGTGGGCAGTCCGGTGTTCTCCACCCGGACACTGCGCATCGTCAGCTCCGGCTCCGGCTCGGGCACTGCCGAGACCTTGGGCTCGGTCCTGCCGCGCAGCGCCCAGGCCGCCGCGATGAGCATGCCGATCACCCCGAAGACATAGGTCACGGAGTACCCCACGGTCGGTTCCGACGACCCCAACTGTTCGGTCGCCGCCGCCAGCGCCGGCGTGTTCGTGAGGGCGCCGGTGAAGGCCCCCGCCGTCAGCGCCGGGCTCAGTCCCGCCAGGCTCCCGGCACCGATGGCGACCCCTGCCCCCACCAGCAAGGTGACGGCCACCAGCGCCACTGCCCGACCCCCGTTGCGCAGGGTGTCGAAGAACGTCGGGCCACTGTTCACCCCGACGCAGTAGGCGAACAGGACCAGCCCGATCTGGCCGACGATCTCCGGCAGTGCCAGGCGTTCGTCGATCGCGGAGATCGCCAGCGCGCTGAACAGCACCGCGGCCGGACCGATGAGGACCCCCCGGATCCGGATCTGTCCCAGCACCGCACCGATGGCGATGTACAGGAAGTAGAGCAGGACGGTGTGCTCGACCAACAGGTCCACGATCACGGGCGTGACATTACTCCGAACGGGTGACCCCCGCCTTTCGCCCCCTGCTCACACCCGCCTCTTACCGTCAGTGAAGTTCCCTCTTGAGGTGAAGGACGAGGAAGGAGGTATCCCGAACAAGGAGGAATCATGAAAGCCCGAATGACCGTCGCAGCCCTCACGGCAGCAGCCCTCGTCGCAGTCCCCACGACCGCCATGGCAGCACAAGGTGGACAGGGTGGACAGAACGGCAAGGGCGCCAACCGATCCCAGCAGCGGTCCGGTGACTGCACCGGCGCACGGATCTCCGTCGGCACGCTGACCAACAGCCAGCTGAAGACTCTGCAGTGGATGGCGGAGGAGGAGAAGCTGGCCCACGACGTCTACGTCGCACTGGACGAGAAGTTCGGTGGTGTCGTCTTCGAACGCATCGCCGCCAGTGAGGCCAAGCACCTCAAGGCCATCCAGCGACTGTTGGCTCGCTACGACGTCGACGACCCGACCGCAGGGCTCGGTGACGGCGAATTCGCCTCCGACGCGGCGAAGCAGCTCTATGCCGACCTGCTGGCCAAGGCCACCACCGTGGACGAGGCCATGGCCGTCGGTGCCGAGATCGAGCGGATGGACATCGCCGACCTCAAAGACGCGATCGCCGACGCCACACAGCGCGACATCAAGCGCGTCTACAGCAACCTGCTGCGCGGCAGCCAGCGCCACCTGGTGGCGTTCACCCGCTGACCCGACCCGACCACACCCGCCGAACCCCTCCTCGGATTCGGCGGGTGTCCCGTCCTGCCCGGTACGTTTGCTCCGATGAGACTCACGATTGCCCAGGCACGCCGGGTCGCTGTTCGCGCCCAGCGCCTGGACCGGCGCCGCAGCACCGCCCCCCTGACGCTGCTGCGCCATCTGGGCGCGGTCCAGATCGACAGCGTGAACGTGCTCGCCCGGGCACACTATCTGCCCTTCTACTCCCGGCTCTCGGGTTCGCAGTCCGACGTCGACCGCCTGTTCAACGCGCGGACCACCACGGAGTACTGGGCCCATGAGGCGAGCCTTCTCGCCGCGGCCGACCGCGACCTGTTCGGATGGCGGATGCGGGCCTGGCGACAGCACGCCTGGGGCAACATGACCCGCGTCGAGGACGAGTACCCGGGCATCCTGGACATGGTCGAGGCGGAGGTGGCGTCCGGTGGCGGGACGTCTCGCGAGATCGAGGCTCGGCTGGAGACCGACCACCCGCGCGACCGTTCGGACTGGGGCTGGAACTGGTCGGTCGTGAAAGCCGCCTGCGAGGCCCTGTTCTGGTCGGGGCGGATCACCACCACCGCCCGCAACGCGCAGTTCGAACGGATCTACATCCCCGCCGCCATCCCCGAGACCGACGATGACGAGTCCGCCCACCAACTGGTGGTGCGGGCCGTGACAGCCTGCGGGGTCGCCGATCGCCGGACCGTCAAGGACTACTACCGCCTGCCGCCGGCCGTCGTCGATGTCGGATTGGGCCGCGCCTTGGCGGCAGGGGAGATCGAGGAAGTGGAGGTGGACGGCCGCACCTGGTACGCCTGCGCCGACCTGACCGTCCCCCGCAAGGACCAGGGCACAGCACTGCTGGCACCGTTCGACCCGCTGCTGTGGGACAGGCAACGGGTGGAGAACCTCTTCGGCTTCCAGTACCGCCTCGAGATCTACACTCCCGCGGACAAACGGCAGTACGGCTACTACGTTCTGCCGTTCCTGCTGGACGGCCACCTCGTGGCGCGCGTCGATCTCAAGGCCGAGCGGGCGGACGGCACTCTGCGGGTCCGCTCGATGCACCTCGAACCCGACGCTCCCCCGCACGCCAAGGCCGCACTGGCCTCAGAACTGCAGCACCTGGCCGACTGGCTGGGCCTGACCGAAGTGGGTCTCAGTCACCGATCCGCGTGAAACTGGTCGTCGCCGACGCCTGGCCCTCCGGGGTTCCGGTGGCGTTGAGCAGATCGTCGTCGACCATCCGGAAGGTCCACGTCGCGCTTGTGGACTCGGCTTCGTAGACCTTGTCGCCGGTCTCCTTCGCGGACAGGGACAGATCCACACCGTCGCCGGTGATCTGCACCGGATACTCGCCGCCGGTCGGCGGATCGACACGCATCTGGATCTGCTCGCCCCCGGTGGACTCCCACTGCCCCACGAACGGATCGGTACGCGGCGTGGATCCCGAACTGCAACTGGCGACCAGCAGGGCCGCCACCAGAGCGGCCAGCAGGATGACTACCTTCCTCATGATGACCCCCCATCACATCGGTTCCCCCATTCTACGCCGCGGTCGGGGCCTGGACGGCGGCCGGCAGTGCGCCTACTCTTGCCGGATGCGCCTCATTGCCTTCGCTGCATGTCCACTGCTCGCCTTCGGACTCGTCGGGGCCGTGGCTCCAGCGCAAGCATCCACGTCCGCAGCCGCTTCCTGCACGCCATTGCTGAAGAAGGCGAAGAAGTCCGCTCGTGCCGGTCAGAAGGCGAAGGCCAAGCGGCTGCGCAACAAGCACCGGGCCTGCAAGGGCGCACTCACGGTCCGCACCGCACTGGCGGGCTACACCTTCACCGGCAAGCGTGGGGACGGGCAAGCGGTGACTCTGACCCTCTGCAGCAACGGGACGTGGGAGAGCCGGACCGGCAACGGACCGGTCGCCGTCAGCAGCGGCACCAGTTGGTTCGTGCGCAACACCACCTTCAGCAGTGCGACGAAGTGGGAGACCCAGGTCGGGGAGAACAAGGATCGCCGCAAGGGCGGCTGGGGCGTCGGGATGGCCCGCGACGGCGACTCCTTCCAGCTGGGCATCGCGTCGTTCGACGGGGTCTCCGACCTCGGTCCGGTGACCCGAACCCCGGCCGCCTGCGGCTAGTACCCGCTCACGACCTCGATCCGGCCGCTGTCCGCGGCCGCCTTCAGCGCGGCGTAGTCCTGCTCGTTCTGATCGGCGTACGCGGTGGCGAACCGCGCGATTGCCCGATCGAAGGTGTCGCCGTTGCCCAAGTAGGCCGAGATCGCGATCCGGTCACCGGACCGGGCGTGCGCCTTTGCCAGCGTCCACGCGCATAGCCGCCCGTACATGAACAATCGCGCCGCGTCGATGTTGTCCACGTCGGCGGAGCCCTTCCAGTCCCGCAACTGCCGGACGTAGAAATCGCGGTCCCTGCCATCGAGCGGGCTCGTGACCCGGTGCCATCCCAAGAAGATGTCACTGGCCGCCTGCATCAGCCGCTGGCCCGCCACGACGCGCTCACCGGCGTTGTCGTACCCGCTGCGACCGACGAACTGCTCGAGCACGGAGGCCTGCGCCTCCTTCGCCTGCAGGAACAACGGATCGTCACCGTCGCGGCCCAGCATCAGCACGATCCACGCCCGGGTGCCGACACTGCCGACGCCGACCACCTTCAGCGCCGTGTCCACGTACTGGTACGACGACAGCAGGTGCGCACGGTCGGAGGGCAGCGTCTTCTGGTAGCCGTCGATGACTGCACCGATCTCTGCTTCCACATCGATCGCCTCGAGGTCGGCATGTTGCGCCGCCAGGTCGGCCAATCGCATGATCAATGGCGGCTGGTTGACGATCCGCGGCTGCCCGTCGACGATCTCGGTGAACTTGTCCAGGGCCTGCATGGAGTCCCTGGTCCGGGCCTTCGCGATGGCCTTCTCGGTCTGCTTGGCCGCCTTGGCCGGACGGGTTCGCCGCATCTGCTCGAACTGCTCCTCGAAGTTGATGTGGGCGTACCAGACCTCCAGGTTGGTCATCTGCGCGAAGGAACCCATCGAGATCCGATATGCCTCGGTGGCCCCGAGCACCACGCGCTTGCGCTGCTCGGCATCGTGGCCGTTGGCCCGGCCGGCGATCTCCAGGCTGGTCACCAGTCGCTTGACGTCCCACTCCCACGGCCCCGGCGCGGTCTCGTCGAAATCGTTGATGTCGAACATGAGTCGTCGCTCGGGGGATCCGAACACCCCGAAGTTCGCCAGGTGCGCGTCACCGCAGGCCTGCACCCGCAGACCCGAGTCGGGGGTGGTGGACAGGTCGGAGGCCATGATCAGGGCAGCGCCCCGGTAGAAGGTGAAGGGCGAGACCAGCATCCGGCCGTAGCGGATCGGCACGAGCTGCGGGATGCGGGTCGCCGCCTGCGACTCCAGCAGAGCCACCGGATCCGGACGATCGGGTGCCGGGTTGAAGGTGCCGTGGCTGGACCGTGGGGCGCTGCTGCGAGCGGCCTTGCCCCGAGCACGCCGCTCTTGCGGCGTCGGGTTCGGGCGCATCGGGCCTGGGATGGTCATCGAGGATCCTCTCGTCACCTGCCATCTTGGCGCGTCCGCGTCCGACATGCGCCCGCGGTGGACTACAGATCCAACCCCGTCAACACCATGACCCGGTCGTGGGTGAGATCCGTCATCGCCGCACGCAGACCCTCCCGTCCGAGGCCGGAGGATTTCACGCCCCCGTAAGGCATCTGGTCGGCCCGGAACGAGGGGACGTCGCCGATCACCACACCCCCGACCAGCAACTCCCGGTGGGCCCGGAAAGCCACCTGCACGTCGTGGGTGAAGATGCCCGCCTGCAGACCGAACCGCGAATCGTTCACGGCCGCGAGTGCGGCGTCGACACCTGCCACC
>Ga0209607_1000712_pt1 | contig 29178 bp, 22 predicted proteins | sample AD_UKC117_MetaG_FD_184413 | JGI IMG/M metagenome (GOLD analysis project Ga0209607, IMG submission 184413) | Active sludge microbial communities of municipal wastewater-treating anaerobic digesters from Hong Kong - AD_UKC117_MetaG (SPAdes)... | ecosystem: Engineered > Bioreactor > Anaerobic >... | reverse complement strand
GTCCCAGTTCCGAGGTAAGGAAGCGGTCTAGTAACCACTTAATGGCAAGCGTGACCACCGCGAAGGCGAAGGGTGTTAACACATAGGCCGGAATTGTCCGATCCTGCAAGCCGCTCAGAATTGTTTCTTCACCCAACAGTGCTACGTTGGGCCGGCCCATGATCCGCAGGTTGATCGAGTACAGGGCGATCATGGTGAGAATGCTGGCCAGCAGGTTGAGAATGCGCAGGTGTAGGTTCAACCAGGCGGTCGTCAATCCTGCCAGAGCGCCCGCCAGGGCCGCTGCCGAGGTAGCCAACCAAGGATTAAGGTGGTGGACGATCAGGGTCGCGGCAACCGCCGCGCCCAGCGGAAAACTGCCATCGACCGTTAAATCCGGAAATTGCAACACCCGGAACGACAGATAGACGCCTAGCGCCACCAGCCCGAATAGCAAGCCGATTTCAATGGCGCCAAGCAGGGCGATACTGCTCATCGCTCAGGGCTTGCTCAGGTTGACCGCCCGCTGGCGGATCGAGTCGGGGATTGTGACGCCCATCGCCTCAGCAGCTTGCAGGTTAATGTAGAGATTGAGTTTTTTCACTCTCTCGACGGGAATGTCGCCCGGCTTTTCACCGCGCAGGATGCGGACCACTTGTTGGCCGGTCTGGCGGCCCACGTCGTAATAATCGAATCCCAGCGAGGCGATCGTGCCGCGCCCTACCGAATCGGTGTCGGCGCTGTAGACGGGAATTCTAGCGTCCCGCCCCACCTTGATCACCGCCTCCAGTGCCGAGACCACTGTATTGTCCAGCGGAATGTAGATCGCCTCGGCCTTGCCGGCGAGTTGCCGGGCTGCGCTCAATACATCGCCGGACTTCGGAGCGGTCGCCTCGATCACTTGCAAGCCCTTGCCGGAGGCTTGTGTCTTCAGCAAAGCGACCAGCGACACCGAATTGGCTTCGCCGGGGTTGTAGAGTACGCCCAGCTTCTTGGCGTCGGGCGACAGTTCCCGAATCAGGTCGAGCTGTTCCGCGATGGGCGACAGGTCGCTGGTGCCGGTCACATTGCCGCCCGGTTTTGCCAAATTGTTAACCAGCTTAGCCCCAAGCGGATCGGAGACCGAGCAAAACACCACTGGAAGCTCGCGGGTGGCAGCGACGACTGCTTGGGCCGAGGGAGTCGTGATGGTGACGATCACGTCAGGTCGGTCGCCGACGAATTTGCGGGCAATTTGCGCGGCTGTGATGGGATTGCCTTGCGCATTTTGATAATCGATCTTCAGGTTTTGCCCAAGCGTATAACCAGCGGCAGCCAGTTCGTCGAGAATGCCGTGCCGGGCGGCATCCAGCGAGGGGTGTTCGACGATCTGGGTGAGTGCTACCGTTCGAGGCGATTCGGCAGCAAAGGCGAAGAAGGATGTGATCAGCAGCAGGATGGCGGTTAACCCGCTAGCAAAAATAGGCATGTATGATTCTCCTGGCAGGATGGATTGGCAATGCGATGATACTGGAGGGCTTTGAGGTCGCCGGGAGAGCGCCGGGGATCAGCTCGCATGTCCTCGGTGACAAAATTGCCAGTGTCTGTGGTATTAGGCGCTTTTGGTGACCATAATCCCCGCGCGAAATTCTAATTTCACCCGCTTCACCGCGTAACTACAAAGCAAGCTTATGCAGTCCGAATTCGTTACCACCCTGTTCGCCTGGGTCGCCGCCCATCCGGGTTGGATGAGCACCGTCATTTTTGTTTCTTCGGCGGCGGAATCGCTGACCATCGTCGGCGTCATCGTTCCGGGCGCATTGATCATGTTCGGCTTGGGCGCACTGATTGGCCTCGGCCACTTGGATTTCTGGTCGGCCTACTGGTGGTCGGCGTTGGGCGCGGTGGTGGGTGATGCCATCAGTTTCTGGATCGGCCGGGTGTTTCATCAAGGTGTCCGTCGGGTTTGGCCGTTTACCAAGCATCCCGAGATGATCACCCGCAGCGAGGAATTTTTCCGCAAACACGGTGGCAAGGGGGTGTTGTTCGGACGCTTTTTCGGTCCCGTGCGCGGCACGATCCCGACCGTGGCCGGGATGATGGACATGACGTGGCGCCATTTTATGATCGCCAACGTGGTGTCGGCCATCCTCTGGTCGCCGGCTTATCTGATCCCCGGCATGGCTTTCGGCGCCTCGCTGGATATCGCCTCCCGCGTGGCGGGGCGACTGGTGGTGCTGATCTTGATCGTTGCTGTTGTGCTGTGGGGGACGACTTGGCTGGTGAAGCACCTGGGGCGCTTGTTTCAGGCACACGCCGCCGATTGGTCACAGCGATTCTATCACTGGAGCCAGGGTCGGCGTTTTATCGGGCCGATCAGCGCATCGCTGCTGGACCCGACGCGTGGCGAACTGCGTGGCCTGGTGACGTTGGCAGTGCTGTTGCTGGGAAGCGTTGTTTTAGTCAGTTTGAGTTTGAACGCTGCTGGCCAACGCTTGCCGAGCGGTCTGGATCAAAGCCTTTATCACTTTTTCCAGGAGTTGCGCACGCCGTGGGCCGACGCTCTGATGGTATTCACTGCTGAACTGGGCGATTACCAAGTCATCTTGCCCCTTAGCTTGATCGTGTTCGGTTGGTTGATTTGGCAACGCCGGCCGGTGGCGGCCTGGCACTGGCTGGCGGCTTTGGGCTTTGGCATGACCACCAATCTGTTGTTCAAGTGGTTGCTGCCGGTATCCGATCCAACGGATGTATTACGACAGGTACAAAATTATTCGTTCCCGTCCAGCCACGCGACTTTCAATACTTTGGTATTCGGGTTTCTGGCGGTCCTCCTCGCCCGAAGCATCCCGCAAGCCCGCCGCTGGATCGTCTACTTGGCGGCGGCGTTCATGATCGTCCCTGTCGCGTTTGCCCGGTTGTACCTGGGTATACACTGGCTTACCGACACGCTGGCGGGTTTATGCCTGGGCTTGATCTGGGTGACCGTGCTGGGGTTGGCTTATAACAGCCACGCGGCGGCGGTGCCGGTGAACTGGCGCGCGCTGTTGGCATCCAGTGCGATCGCCTTGTTGGTGGCCGATCTGGTGCATGCCGGTTTCAATTATCGCGCGGATCTGCAACGCTACCAGCCGCAGCCGGCGATACGAACGCTGGTACAGGAACAATGGTTGCGAGACGGTTGGCGACAATTACCGCAGCAGCGGTTGGATTTTCGAGGCAATCGGCGGCAGGATTTTGTGTTGCAATGGGCCGGAATGGCCAAAGATTTGGAGAAACGCTTGCGAGAAGCGGGCTGGGAACCTGCGCCGCCGCCGAACTTGCGGAGCGTTCTGTTATGTCTGAGCCCACAGGTGGAATTGCGGGAATTGCCGGTGTTGCCACAAATCCACGATGGCAGCGACGATGATCTGACAATGGTGCGCTACGCCGACGGCGGGAATACCCGATGGCTATTGCGCTTTTGGGATATCAGCGCCCGGCTGAAAGAAGGCGGCATACCGATATGGGTGGGTAGTGTCAGCCTCCAAAAATTGGAACCACAGATCGGTCTGTTCACCTTCGCGGTAGACGATCCACAGACCCGTGCTCCAGCCGATTTGTTGGCCCCGGCTTGGCGAGGATTGCGGACTCAGGTGGTCAAAGGCGCTAATCCTAATGAACGAATTACTTTGATCGCGGATTATTAGCGCGCTGTCGCTCCAGCAAATTCGTGACCGAGTGGGAGATGACCGATGTTGATGAGAGCCGAAACGTCCTGTTTGTTGGTAGTGGATCTGCAAGAACGCTTGATGCCGGCGATTAATCTGGCTGATCAGGTCGTTGAAAACAGTGCTTGGTTGATTCAAATCGCCCAGCGTTTGAGCGTGCCGGTCCTCGCTTCAGAGCAATACCCGAGAGGCTTGGGGCGGACAGTCACCGCCATTCGCGAGTTGTTGCCGGCCAATGCGGTCGTGGAAAAAAACCATTTTTCCTGTGCCGCCGAACTGGAGTGCATGAGACGAATCGATCTGCTCGGCCGCGATCAAGTGGTGCTGGTTGGTGTCGAAGCCCATGTATGCGTGTTGCAAACCGCGTTGGATTTAAAAATGGTCGGCAAGGAAGTGTATCTGGTGGCTGATGGCGTTTCCTCCCGCTCGCCGCGAGATACGGAGTTGGCGCTGGAGCGAATGCGTGCCGAGGGCGTGCGCATTGTCAGCCGGGAAATGGTCGCTTTCGAGTGGTTGCATCAGGCCGGTACCGACCGTTTCCGCGAGATCAGTCGCGACTTTTTGCGCTGAACGGCTTTTCTATCCCCGCTCTCAACCCTTCCGCCGCAAGTCGGTGGAGGGGTAAATGGCGATTATTGTTCAGGTAAACCTTATGTCCCGCTTGCCATTCCCTATCCGGCGCCGTTCCAGCGTCGCCGTTCAGATCGGTTCGATCACGATAGGCGGTGACGCGCCGATCGTCGTGCAGTCCATGACCAATACGGATACCGCCGATGTCGTGGCGACCGCCGGCCAGATCGCGGAACTGGCGCGAGCAGGCTCGGAATTGGTGCGGGTTACCGTTAACAATGACGAGGCCGCCGCCGCCGTGCCGCCGATTTATGACCGGTTAGCCGCGCGCGGTATCGCAGTGCCGCTGATTGGCGATTTTCATTTCAACGGTCATCGGCTGCTGACCAAATATCCCGCTTGCGCCGAACTGCTCGACAAATATCGCATCAATCCGGGCAATGTCGGTCGCGGCAAGAAGAAAGACGAGCAATTTGCCACTATCGTCGAAATTGCTTGCCGATTCGACAAGCCGGTGCGAATCGGCGTGAACTGGGGCAGTCTCGACCAGGAATTGGCGGCGCGGCTGATGGACGAAAATGCCCGCTTGCCCGAGCCGAAATCGGCCGCCGAGGTGATGCACGAGGCGATGATCCTGTCAGCGCTGGAAAGCGCCCAGCGGGCCGAGGAGATCGGACTGAGACACGACAAGATTATTTTGTCGGTGAAGATGAGCGGGGTGCAGGACTTGATCGCGGTCTATCGCAAGCTGGCGGCGCGCTGCGACTATCCGCTGCATCTTGGCTTGACCGAAGCGGGGATGGGCAGCAAGGGCATCGTCGCCTCGACCGCCGCGTTGGCGGTGCTGTTGCAGGAAGGCATCGGCGACACGATTCGCATCTCGCTCACCCCCGAACCGGGTGGCAGCCGGACCCAGGAAGTCCTGGTCGCCCAGGAGATTCTGCAATCGATGGGGTTACGTTCCTTCACGCCAGCGGTGGTCGCCTGTCCGGGCTGCGGCCGTACCAGCAGCGACTATTTCCAGCGGTTGGCTCAACAGATTCAAGGCTACTTGCGGGAACAGATGCCGGTTTGGCGCGGTCGTTATCCTGGCGTAGAGGATCTGACCGTGGCGGTGATGGGTTGTGTGGTCAATGGCCCCGGCGAGAGCAAGCAAGCCAACATTGGCATTAGCCTGCCCGGTACCGGTGAGGTACCGGTGGCGCCGGTCTACGTGGACGGCGAAAAAACCGTGACCCTGAAGGGCGATGGTATCGCCTTCGAGTTTCAGCGGATCGTGGACGATTACGTGGTCCGCCGCTACGGAACGGGATGATGGTCTGTGACCGATTCTGTCGTCGTTCCACAAAAAACTCAGCACAAGCTCGAAGATAATCTACGGCATATCGTCAAGCTGCTGGAAAAGCATCGTCTGGTCGAGACGATGGTGGACCGCGATCGTGCCAGTCCTCGCCACGATCTGATCGAGTCGCTGGTGCACCGCCAGCACCTGGTCGAGTTGCAGCTCAAGCTGCGCAGCCTGCACCCGGCGGATATCGCCTATATCCTCGAAGCCTTGCCGCTGGATGATCGCTTGCTGGTCTGGCGACAGATTCAGGACGACAGTGGCGGCGAAGTGCTGCTGGAAGTATCTGATGCCGTGCGGGATTGGCTGATCGAAGTGCTGGAACGGCCGGTGCTGGTGCGAGTGCTGGGCCAGCTCGACGCTGATGACTTGGCGGAACTGGTCGATGCGATCGCTGAGGATGTGTTGGCGGAGGTCTTGCAAACACTGACCGCCCATGATCGCGACTGGGTGCAAAGCACTATGGCCTATCCGGAAGATCGGGTGGGCCATTTGATGAGCCCGGATGTGCTGACGGTGCACGAGAGCCAGCGGGTCGAGCAAGTGTTGTGGTTGTTGCGTGGCCGAGACGATCTGCCGCCCAATACCGATAGCTTGTTCGTGGTGGATGCCCGCCACCAGTGCAAGGGTGTGCTGCCGTTGCGGGCGTTGCTGCTCAACGATCCGGGCAAGCAGGTCGACGAATTGAGGTTGGCCGATCCGGTGGTGTTCGGCGCGAACGATTCGGCCAACGAAGCGGCGCGGGCCTTCGAGCGCTACGATTTGGTGTCGGCGCCGGTGGTCAACGAGCGCGGTAAGCTGGTCGGCCGGCTGACGGTGGACGCGGTAATGGACTACATCCGCGAGGAGTCGGAGGAAGACGCCCTGAACATGGCCGGTCTGCAAGGCGACGAAGATTTGTTCGCGCCGATTTGGGCTAGCGCCCGCAACCGCTGGCTGTGGCTGGCCATCAATCTGTGTACCGCGTTCGTGGCCTCGCGGGCCATCGGCCTGTTTGAAGAGACCATTACTCAAATCGTTGCCTTGGCAACCCTCATGCCCATCGTGGCCGGTATCGGTGGCAATTCCGGCAACCAGACCACCGCGCTGGTGGTGCGCGGTCTGGCGCTGGGCGAGATCACGCCGGAAAACACTTGGCACCTGGTGTTCAAGGAGCTGGGCGTCGGCTTGTTGAACGGCGTGGCGTGGGGCGCGACGGTAGGATTGTTCGCCTATCTGTTGTACTGGAACCTGCCGCTGGGAGGGGTAATGGCGGCGGCCATGTTGTTGAATCTGTTGCTGGCAGCGCTGGTGGGTGTTGCCATTCCATTGGTCTTGCATCGCTTCGGTCGGGATCCGGCGATGGGGTCGAGTGTGCTGTTAACCTTTATCACCGACGGCATGGGGTTTTTCATTTTTCTGGGGCTGGCGACGGTGTTTTTGCTGTAGTTGTCGGATCTTGAAAGATTGATGGATGGCGCGGTGCACGGTTGACTGAAAGGGTTTGGGCTATGCTTTGCCCGTGTCCGGAGACAAAGGACTCCCGCCGGCCTGAGTCCCAGTACCGTTACCTGGAGAACCCGATGCCCTTACCCGCCTTACCTCGTCCTGCCCTACGGCTGTCAGCGTCGAGCTGGCTGAAAAAACCGGCCGTCCTCTTGGTGTTCTTGCTCGGGCTGTTGCTTTGGCTCAGCCTATTCGTGGTCGAACCCACCGAGATGGCCGGGGTGCGCCGTTTCGGCCAGGTTACCACCCGCGAACCCTATGGACCGGGCATCCATCTCAAGCTGCCCTTGATCGACCAGGTGGATCACTTACAGGTCTCGCTCGACATCCTACGGGTACAGGATTTGACCATGTATACCGTGGACAACCAGTGGGTGAAAATTTCGGTTGGCATGACCTACCGCATTCCTTCTACTGCTGTTTTCCGGTTGCTGTACCAGGTGGGACGTTGGGGTAGCTTCGGGATTCGGGAGAACGTGGAGCCGATTATCGCCGATCGAGCGATGCGGGTATTCGCCCGTCGTAACACGATCAAGATTTCCGAGGAGCGCGAGGCGATCGCCAACGAGATTCGTCAGGCGGTGACGACGCGGCTGGGGGAGCTGTTCGGCCTGGAGGTGGTCGATCTGCAAATTGCCAAGATCGAGTACAGTCCAACGTTTGTAGCGAGCGTGGAAGCGGCGGTAAAAGCCAAGAATGACGCCGTGGCGGCTGAAAACACGGTTAATCGCATTCGCTTCGAGGCGGAACAGGTGCGGGTGCGCGCCCAAGGCGAAGCCGACGCGGTGGCGATCCAGGCGGAAGGACAGAAGCGATCAGCGATCATCCGTGCCCAGGGTGAAGCGGAGGCGGTGCGGATCGTCGGCGAGGCGCAGGCGACCAGCCTGCAAGCGCGTGGCGTGGCGGTCGCCGCGCATCCAGGCGTCGTGCAATTGGTGACGGCGGATCGTTGGAACGGAGTGTTGCCGCTAACCGTACTGGGCGAACACGGCGCCGTGCCCTTGGTCAACCTCGGTCCAGCGTCACCCATGATCAAGCCGGTCGAGTCCGAGAACAGGAAATAGCCGTTATGCTGACCCAATCCCTGGCAGGTTTACCTGCGTTTCTGTCCTACTTTGCCGCTGCGATCGGCCTGCTCGCTTTGTTTTTATTGATATACGTTCTCATGACCCCCTACCGTGAAATCACCCTGATCCGCCAAGGCAACACGGCGGCGGCGGCCAGTCTGAGCGGGGCCATCCTCGGGTTTGTGCTGCCGCTGGCCAGTGCCATCGCTCACAGCGTCGGACTGGCGGACATGGCGATCTGGGGCTTGGTCGCCCTGATCATCCAATTACTGGTTTATCTGGCCGCGCGATTGCTGCTGCCCGATTTGGCGCGTGACGTTCCCGCTGGCAAGGTTGCGACCGGCGTGTTCCTCGGCGCGCTATCTCTAGCCATCGGTATGCTCAACGCTGCTTGCATGACCTACTGAACGGTGGTTCCCGGTTGGCGGGGAGTGGACAGACTAGTGGACGGGTGTCGGCTGGGCTCGGCCGACAGGAGCCGATAGGCTAGCAAGACTCCCAAGCCGGACAGTACCGCGACCAGCACCCAGGGCAGCCACCGCCGAAAAAGTGCCGGCCAAACGATGCTTGGCGAAGGAGATGACGACTGGAAGGGATGCTGCCGCAGCGGTTGCGACTGGGAGGTCCTCGCCTTGGTGGAAATCGGCCGGGTATCGAGTTGATCGAGAGCCTGTAATAGTTCTTCGCTGTTGGCAAAGCGATCCTCGGGTTTCTTGGCCAGCAACCGATTGAGTATCGGCTGAAAACGGCTGAGCGGTTCTGGCAGGATCGGCGTCGGACTCTTGATGTGCAGCATGGCGGTTTCAAACGCGTCCGCTCCCTGATAGGGTCGAGTTCCGGTCAGCATTTCGTAGAACACCACACCCAGGCTGTACAAATCGCTACGGCCGTCCAACGGTCTGGCGAGCGACTGTTCGGGGCTCATGTAGTTCGGGGTTCCGATCCGCCAGCCGACAGCCGTCAACTGGGTTTTGTCCTCCAGATTTTTGGCGATGCCGAAATCGGACAGCACCGCCATTTCCGGATCGCGAAACATGATATTGGCCGGCTTGATGTCGCGGTGGATGCAGTTCTGCTGGTGCGCGCAGCCGAGCGCTTGGGCGACTTGACGCAGGATTTTCACTGCCTGTTCCGGAGTCAGCCCCGCCTTGATTCGCTCCTTCAGCGTGGCGCCTTCCAGATACTCCATGGCGATGTAAGACAAATCTTCATAACTACCCGCATCGAAGATAGTAACGATATGTGGGTGGCCGAGTCTGCCGATGATGCGGGCTTCCTTAACGAAGCGTTTGTTGAAGGTGGGATCGGAGGCCAGCCGGGGGCTGAGAATCTTGATCGCGACGCGTCGTTCCAGCGATTCCTGAATTCCCAGAAAAACGGTGGACATAGCGCCTTTGCCGATGGCTTTTTCGATCCGGTAGCCGGGAATATGGGGGGTTTCCATCACGGTCGGGGCCTTACTCGGAAGTTCCGTTGTTTGTCCGAATAATGAGCCAGGCCGATGCAAACGGCAAGCCGGCACGAAATGAGAATTTAACCCTATTTAGCCAAACACAACGTTAATAGAGGGTGAGTCCAAATTTTTCATGGAGTACGTCTCATGCTCAAACCGTTATCGTTCAGTGCGTTCGTCGTCGCTATCCTGCTGGTGGGGTGTTTCCCCAGCGACAACCAGCTAAAGAAAGCACGACCAGCGGATCAAGCCATGAATACGCCGGCCACGGTCGCCCCGCAGCGCGAGGAAGCCGCTAAACCGGTGTCGGTCGCGTCGCTGGCCGCCGCGCCGCCTCTGCCGGCTGAACCAGTCCGATCGTGGGCGCAACCCCTTCCGGAGGGCAAGTTGGCAACCAGCTCCGCTGCGCCGGCCGGCCTTGCCGGTCATTCCCAGGAACTGGATGCGCTGCGTGCGCCCAGCCAGCCGACCGACCGCGAAAACTATGCCCAGATCGAGGAAAATCCGGTCAAGCGCGCCGCTGAACAGCCGGTTTCCACTTTTAGCATCGATGTGGATACTGGTTCTTACGCCAATGTTCGGCGGTTCCTCAACAGCGGCCGGTTACCGCCGCGCGACGCCGTGCGAGTCGAAGAGCTGATCAACTACTTCGACTATGACTACCCGCTGCCGGATGGCCGTCAACCACCGTTTCGGGTCAGCACCGAACTCGCTCCGACCCCTTGGAACCCGAAAACGCTGCTGATGGCCGTCGGCATTAAGGGTTACGAGTTGCCGAAGACCAAGCTGCCACCGGCCAATCTGGTGTTTCTGATCGACGTATCCGGTTCGATGGAAGCGCCCGACAAACTGGATTTGCTCAAGCCGGCGCTGAAGCTGTTGGTCCGGCAGTTGCGACCCGAAGACAAGGTCGCCATCGCGGTCTACGCCGGCGCGGCGGGGATGGTGTTGGAGCCAACTCCCGGTAGCCAGAAAGCCAAGATCGAAGCGGCGCTGGATCGACTAAGCGCGGGCGGTTCCACCAACGGCGGTGCCGGCATTCAACTGGCCTACAATCTCGCCCGCGAAGGTTTTGTCAAAGACGGTGTCAACCGAGTGATCGTGGCGACCGACGGCGATTTTAACGTCGGTACCGTCAACTTCGAGGCGCTGAAAAACCTGGTCGAAACCCAGCGCAAAAGCGGTATCGCCTTGACCACGCTCGGTTTCGGCACCGGCAACTACAACGATCGGTTGATGGAACAGTTGGCCGATGCCGGCAATGGTAACTACGCCTACATCGACACCTTGCAGGAAGCGAACAAGGTGCTGGTGGAGCAGATGAGCGCCACCCTGCTGACCATCGCCAAGGACGTGAAAATCCAGATCGAATTCAATCCGGCGCGGGTCGAGGAATACCGGTTGATCGGCTACGAAAACCGGGTTCTGCGACGCGAGGATTTCAACAACGATGCAGTGGATGCGGGTGACATCGGCGCCGGCCACACCGTCACCGCGCTGTACGAAATCGCTTTGAAAGGCAGCGGCGGCAACTTGACCGAGCCGTTGCGCTACGGTCAAGCGGCGGTTACGGATAGCGCGGCGCGCGGCGACGAAATCGCGTTCTTGCGGCTGCGCTACAAGCAACCGAACAGCGACGTAAGCCAGCTGCAAGAATGGCCGATTCGCCGCGATCAGATTGTCAAAGACTGGAAGGAGACCAGCGAACGTTTCCGGTTCGCGGCAGCGGTGGCTGGTTTCGGACAGCTGCTGCGCGGCGGACGGTATACCACCGCGTTCGGTTACGATGACGTGCTGGCGCTGGCCCGAGGGGCGCGCGGCGATGATCCGTTCGGCTACCGGGGCGAGTTCTTGACCCTGGTCAGTCTGGCGCGATCGCTTGATCCGGGCAAGGTCAGCGAGCAGGGTCAAGCGATCCGCTAGATCGGCATTCCTCCCGCTCTGGAATAGGGGCAGGAGATGAAGGTTTGAGGGCAGGACTTTCCCGCCGCCGAGCAGGCGGGTAAAGTGCCCTCCCCATGCAGACCGACACCGATGCCGATGAAATCCTCATGTTGCGTTACCGGGACGGCGACACCGATGCCTTTGCCCGGTTGTACGACCGTCACAAGGGACCGTTGTATCGCTATCTGCTACGCCAGTGCGGCCAACCGGCGGTGGCGGAGGAGCTGTTTCAGGACGTTTGGCTCAAACTGATCGCTGGCCGATCCGGTTACGCCGTGCAGGCCCGGTTTGCCGCTTGGTTTTACCGGATTGCCCACAATCGGCTGGTGGATCACTATCGGGCCAGCGCGCGAGGTTTGCCGTTGTCCTACGCCGACGATTGTCCAGAATGGGCCGCAATACCTGCTCCGAAGGAGGTCCAACCTGAAGTCAGAGAAGACCGTCGCCGTCAGTCTGAACGCTTGCTGGAACTGCTGGCGGAATTACCGGAAGCCCAGCGTGAGGCGATGTTGCTGAAGGAGGAAGCGGGACTGTCGCTGGAAGAAATCGCTCAGGCCACCGGAACTGGCCGGGAAACCGTCAAAAGCCGCCTGCGTTATGCACTGGCTCGGCTGCGGCAAGGTCTGGGAGGTGCGTCGTGATCGATCAACGTAATGAACTCCACGATGAGCGCGTATCCGCCCTGTACCGGGAAACCCGCGATGTCGAGCCACCGGCTCGGCTGGACCGACACATCCTGAAGATGGCTGGCGTGGCGGTCAGGTCGCGTCCGGTTTCGCCGTCGCCTTCTTGGCGGCGGGCGGCGCGATGGACCGTACCGTTGGCGCTGGCGGCGACCGTGGTATTGACCGTGGGCGTGGTCCGGATGGTCCGTGAGTCCGGGGAGTTTGCAAGCGTGTTGAAACTGGAAGCGCCCCGGCCCTTGGCCGAGCCCGTCGTCGAGGCGGATGTGGTGGCGACCCGACGCGCCGAGCCACCATCCACCGCTAAATTACCCCAGGCCGCGTCACCGGCCGTGATGCCCGCGCGTCCCACTGAATTGTCCAAACCGGCGCCGGTTATCGTGCCACCTTCGCCAGCGGTGAATGATGCTCCACCGACATCTTTCCCGGTTTCTCCCACCTCTTTGTCGTCCCCATCTTCTGCCCCATTCGCTGCGCCAGAACAGCATACGACGATGTCCGCAGAGCGGAAAAAAGAGGCAACGCTCAATACCGCCCCGGCCCCGGCTGCGGCGCAAGGAGAAGAGGGGAAACTAGACTGGAACCGGCTAACCGATCATTCGCCAGCGGAATGGCTGAAGGAAATCGCCGAGCTGCGTCGCCAGGGCCGAACGGCCGAGGCTGAGGCACGCTTGAGTGAGTTTCGACGACAATATCCCGATTATCCGTTGGATGTGCGGACCGCTCCGCGATGAGCGTTGCCGTTACTTTGAACGCGAATGGCCAAAACGCCCTTGAACGAAAATTGCAGCAGCGATGTCGGATCGGCGGCGGGTCATGCAGCCGCTAGACCCGTCACGTTTTGGGAAGGAAGGGCTTGATGGTGTCCATCAGCGTCGCTTCCTCTACCGGCTTGATGACGTACCCTTTCGCTCCCTGGCGCTCGCCCCAGATTTTGTCGGTTTCTTGATCCTTGGTTGTGACGATGATCACGGGGATATGACTGGTGGAAGGGTTTTTAGTGATCTGCCGAGTGGCCTGAAACCCGTTAACCTTGGGCATGACCACGTCCATAAGGACAAGATCCGGCAATTCCGCCTTAGCCACTTGAACGCCTTCGGCGCCATCTTTTGCCGTTATCACGTCGTGGCCATTTTTTTTGAGGATCTTGGCGAGACTCATGGTCTGCGTGGGCGAGTCATCGACAATCAGTATGCGGGCCATGCTACTACTCCTGGAATGCTCTTGCGTATCTTAGTTTGCGCGCCGTTGTCTCGGATAAAAAGCGGCGGATCGTGCCGCTGCCAACATCGAGAGATTTCGCTGATCATACCGGCGGTCACCAAAACGACATCATAGCGAAATTTGCTTGGTTCGGGGATGGTTTTGCGGGGAGTGGCGGGTTGCCGGCGCATGATAGGATAGCAGGTTGATTTGTCGCTTTGAGGGAGTTTGCTTTCATGAATGCATCACAACCGAATTTCCCAACCCGACTGGCCTTGGCGCTGCGCGCTTTCTGGCGAATTTTAGCCGATAGCGAGTTCGCCAGGCAGGCGCTGCGGCTGGAACGGGGCGAATCAGCGCCCACGGTCCCCGTCGGCGAGCAGCCCAAGCCGGCCGTGTTCAGGGAAACCTTATCGGAATCCGCCTTACAGCTGTTGGCTTTGTTGCAACAAGAAGGCCGGTTTGTGGATTTTCTCGAGGAAAACGTCACCGCCTACTCAGACACCGAGATCGGCGGGGCCGCTCGGGTGGTGCACGAAGGTTGCCGCAAAGTGGTCCGCGATCATCTCCAGATCGAGCCGGTGCGGACCGAGGCCGAAGGCGCACGGTTGACGCTGGCGGCCGGTTTCGATGCCGCGGCGGTGCGTTTGACCGGCAACGTGGTCGGCCAGCCGCCGTTTACCGGCACGTTGATGCACCGAGGTTGGCGGGTTGCCCAGATCACGTTGCCGAAACTGGCCGAGGGTCACGATGTTCGCGTGCTGGCGCCGGCGGAGGTGGAGTTATGATCGACGCTCGCTATGCCGTCGGCATCGACTTGGGCACCACGCATTGCGTGATGGCGGCCGTGGATTTGACCGCTAGCGATCAGGACGATGTGGCGCAGTGGACCGTGTCGATCCCGCAGCTCACCGCGCCCGGCGCGGTCGAGGACCGGCCGATGCTGCCGTCGTTTCTGTACTTGCCGCATCCCGACGAGCTGCGGCCGGACGATCGTACTCTGCCGTGGGGTGAGCAACCGCCGTTCGTTGTCGGCGAGCTGGCTCGCGCCATGGGCGGCCGCACGCCGATCCGGCTGGTGTCCAGCGCCAAAAGCTGGCTGTGCCATCCCGGCGTGGACCGGCGCGCGGCGATTCTGCCGGTGGAGGCACCGGACGAAGTGGAACGCGTGTCGCCACTACAAGCGTCGATGCGCTATCTGGAACATTTACGCGCCGCGTGGGACCAGCACTATCCCGACGCGCCACTGACCGAACAGGACGTGGTGCTGACCGTGCCAGCATCCTTCGATCCCGCCGCGCGCGAGCTGACCGCCGAGGCGGCCGAGGCGGTGGGCTTGGGCCATCTGGTGCTGCTGGAGGAGCCGCAGGCGGCTTTGTATCATTGGATTCTGGCGGCGCGAGGGGAGTGGCGCAAACAGGTCCGGGTCGGTGACATTATTTTGGTGATCGACCTGGGCGGCGGCACCGCCGACTTCTCGTTGATCGCGGTGACCGAACGCGACGGTTCGCTGGAACTGGTACGGGTGGCGGTGGGCGACCATATTCTGCTGGGCGGCGACAACATGGACTTGGCGCTGGCGCACGCGGTTCGCGCCAAGCTGGCCGAACAGGGAGCCCAGCTCGATCCCTGGCAGTTGCAGGGGCTCACCCACGGCTGCCGCAACGCCAAGGAGATCCTGCTCGGCGACGCAGCGGTCGAGACCGTGCCGGTGGTGGTGCCGAGCCGGGGTTCCAAGCTGATCGGCGGTACGCTGCGAACCGAGCTGACCCGCGACGAGGTGACCCGGAATCTGGTGGAAGGCTTCTTCCCTTGGGTGGATGCTTCGGCCCGACCGACCAGCCGGGCGCGGGCGGCACTGACCAAATTGGGTTTGCCCTACGCGCAGGACCCGGCCATGACCCGCCATCTGGCGGCGTTCCTGGCCCGGCAGGTGGGCGCGACCCGCGATCTGGCCGGTTTCGAGGACCGCCTGCCAGAAGGCGCCAGTTTTTTGCATCCCACCGCCGTGCTGTTCAACGGCGGCGTGTTCAAGGCCCGGTCGCTGCTAGATCGAACCTTGGAGGTGCTGAACGGCTGGCTGGCCGCCGAGCACGCCCCGCCGGTGCGGTTATTGGAAGGCGCCGATCTCGATTTGGCGGTGGCGCGCGGCGCGGCTTATTACGGTTACGTGCGGCGTGGGCGCGGGGTACGGATTCGCGGCGGCACCGCCAAGTCCTACTACGTCGGGGTGGAAAGCGCCACGCCGGCGGTGCCGGGCATGGAGCCGCCCATCGAGGCGTTGTGCATCGCCCCGTTCGGCATGGAGGAGGGAACCCAAGCCCAGTTACCGCCGCAGGAAGTCGGTCTCGTGATCGGCGAGCCGGTGCGGTTCCGCTTCTTCGGTTCCTCGGTGCGCCGCACCGATCACGTCGGCGCGGTATTGGAAGAATGGGCGCCGGAGGAAATTGAGGAGCTGGAGGAAATCGAGGCGACCCTGCCCGCCGAAGGTCGCCAGCCGGGCGAGGTGGTGCCGGTGCGGCTGCACGCGGCGGTCACCGAAGTCGGCACGCTGCGGTTGGAAGCGGTGCCGCGCACCGGCGGCGAAACCTGGAAGATCGAGTTCGACGTACGGGGGGAGAGTTGAACCGGAGCCTCTAAAAATGCGTATGGCTGTTGCCCAGGGGTCATGAACGGATGAACGATTCGCAGACTCAGCATCGGGATGTCCGCCAGCTTTTGCGCTGTGCGCTCGACGACCCGCTGGCCGATTTTCACCCCGGCCAGTGGGAGGCGATTGACAGTTTGGTGAATCGTCGGGAAAAGTTACTGGTGGTGCAACGCACTGGCTGGGGAAAAAGCATGGTCTATTTCCTCGCCACGCGCCTCCTGCGTGACCGGGGTTTGGGACCGACCTTGATCGTCTCTCCGCTGCTGGCCCTGATGCGCAATCAGATCGAAGCGGCTGAACGCTTGGGCATTCGGGCGCTGACTATCAACTCCGCCAACCGGGACGAGTGGCAGTCAATCGACGCGGTCATTAAAAGAGATCAGGCCGATGCGTTGTTGGTCTCTCCCGAACGGCTGGCGAACGATGAGTTTGTGCGGGATGTGCTATTGCCTGTCGCCCAACGTCTTGGCTTGCTGGTAGTGGACGAAGCCCACTGCATTTCCGATTGGGGCCACGATTTTCGTCCGGATTATCGTCGCTTGGTGGAGGTGTTGCGGCGAATGCCGCCAAATATGCCGGTGCTGGGCACTACCGCGACCGCCAACAACCGGGTGTTGCAAGATATCCGTCAGCAGTTGGGCGACATCGAGATCCAGCGTGGGTCGCTGCTGCGTGAATCGCTGGCTTTGCAAACTTTGTGTCTGCCCGATCAGGCGGCGCGGTTGGCTTGGTTGGTGGAGCATCTGCCGGAATTGCCCGGAACCGGCATTGTGTACGTTCTCACGCGCCGCGATGCCGAGCAGGTGGCTGGCTGGCTGAACCGGAATGGTATTTCGGCCTGCGCCTATCACAGCGATAGCATGGCGGCCGGCTTCGCCGATACCAATGCTTACCGGCAGCATCTGGAAACCCTGCTACTGGCCAACCGGATTAAGGTGCTGGTGGCGACCACGGCTTTAGGGATGGGTTACGATAAGCCCGATTTGGGTTTTGTCGTTCACTATCAAGCGCCCGGCTCCATCGTCGCTTACTACCAGCAGGTGGGTCGCGCCGGTCGCGCCATCGCTTACGCGGTCGGGATTTTGCTGGCGGGGCGGGAAGATGCCGAGATTCACGGCTTTTTCCGCGAGAGCGCCTTTCCCGACGAGACGCAGGTCAACGCCATTCTCCACGCGCTGGAGCAATCTGATGGGCTGACGGTGATCGAGTTGGAGTCCGTGGTCAACCTCAGGCGAAAGAAGCAGATCGAGCATGTTTTGAAATTCCTGAGTGTCGAAAACCCTGCGCCGGTGCTCAAGGATGGTTCGCGCTGGCGGCGAACGCCGGTGGCCTACCGCCTTAATCGCGGGCGTGTCCGGCGCCTGACCGATCAGCGCGAGCAAGAGTGGCGGGAGGTTCAGGCGTATATCGATAGCCGGGCTTGCTTGATGCGCTTTCTCGCCACGGCGCTGGATGACGAGGACTCGCGATCCTGCGGCCGCTGTGCCCGCTGTCTGGGGCAGCCGGTGGTCGGGGAGAATTTTTCGCCGGCTATGGTAATCGAAGCGACGCACTATCTTCGGCATTCGGAGTTGCCGCTGGAATGCAAAAAGCAGGTTGCCAAAGGCGCGTTCACCGTTTATCCGTTTCAAGGCAATCTGAAAGCGAGCCTGCAAGCCGAAACCGGGCGGGTGCTGGCCCGCTGGGGTGATGCCGGCTGGGGGCGGTGGGTGGCCGAAGATAAGCGAGCCGGTCGTTTCCGCGATGAGTTGGTAGAAGCCATGGCCGAGATGATTGGGCAACGCTGGTGTCCTCAACCCCCGCCAGCATGGGTCACTTGTGTCCCGTCCCGCAATCATCCGACCTTGGTTCCCGACTTTGCCCGTCGCCTGGCCGCCCGGCTGCGGTTGCCGTTCGTACCTGCCGTCGTCAAGCGGCGCGACAACCAACCGCAGAAGTTCCAGCAGAACCGCTATCACCAATGCCGCAATCTGGATGGCGCGTTCGCGATTGACGCTCCGATTCCGAATAGCCCCGTATTGCTGGTAGACGACATGGTCGATTCGGCTTGGACCTTGACGGTCGTGGCGGCGCTACTGCGGCAGGCGGGAAGTGGCCCGGTATGGCCGACGGTGCTAGCGACTACCGCCGGTGGTGGAGATTAATATGGACCTGCATACTCAGACGCAGGCTGTGTTGCTGTTGACCGCTTATCTTTCTAGACCCACTCCAAACGAGCCGCGTCCACTGTCGCCGGCGGAATGGGGGCGATTCGCCCGTTGGCTGAAGGAACGGGAAATTTCCCCAGAGAGGTTACTGCGCGATGAGCCGGCCCGCTTGCTGGCGGATTGGGTAGATCGTGCGGTGACCTTGGAGCGTGTCGTCGCATTGCTCAACCGTGCGGCTGCATTAGGTTTGGCTCTGGAAAAGTGGCAACGCGCCGGTTTGTGGATCCTGATTCGGGCCGATGCCGAGTACCCCGGTCGTCTGAAAAGACATCTGCAAGCCGATTCGCCGCCCGTGCTGTTTGGGTGTGGCGACCGCCGGCTACTAGATCGAGGAGGGATCGCAGTCGTCGGTTCGCGTCATGCTAGCCCAGAGGATTTGGCGCTGGCGACCCGATTGGGCGCCGAGGCGGCGTTGCAGGGGTTGTCCATCATTTCTGGCGGCGCTCGTGGCGTCGATCAGACGGCGATGCTGGGTGCGTTGACTCGGGAGGGAACGACGGTTGGCGTGCTTTCTGACAGCCTGCTATGCGTCGCTACCTCGGCTAGATTTCGCCCGAGTCTGTTGAACGGCAATCTTGCCCTGATTTCGCCCTTCAATCCGGAAGCCGGGTTCGAGGTGGGCAACGCCATGTCCCGCAACAAGTACGTCTATTGTCTGGCCGACGCCGCCATTGTCATCGCTGCGGATCGGGAGCGGGGCGGCACTTGGAACGGCGCGATGGAAAATCTCAAGTGTGGCTGGACGCCGCTGTGGGTCAAGCCACATCCCGACCCTGTTTCTGGCAATAGCGAGCTAATCCGGCGGGGCGGGCAGGAATTGCCGGAGAGATTGAGTGATCTGGCGGCGCTGGCGGTCGGGGAGAAAACGGTCGCCGGTATCTCAGATACCGCGAGCGCGGTTGCGCAACCACCGGATTTGATCGTTGAATCGGCGTGGTCCACGCCCGAGCTGTGTGGGAGTTCAACGCCAGCGGCGGAAGCGGCTGGCGCTACGTTGGGCGATTTGGGGTTTTATCAGTTATTTCTGCATCGCCTTCAGAGCTTGACAGCAAAAGCACCTGTAACCGATCAAGAACTGTTGGATTGTCTGGATATTGGTAAACCGCAATTACGCGATTGGTTGAAACGGGCCACGGGGGAAGGGCAGGTGAAAAAACTCAAAAATCCGGTGCGTTATCAATGGCGACCGACACAACAGCGCATCAGTTTTTCCGCTCATTCGGTAGTGCGCGGGGAGAACTAAACCATCGCCCGACACAGCCCATCCCGCTATTTGGTCGGGATCGATCTTGGCACCACCCATACGGTGGTGGCCTATGCCGATCTAAAGACTCTCGCTGCCTCTCCTCTTCCTCCGGGCGAGGGGTCGGAGGCGAGGGCTGCGCCGTCTCCTGCCATCCATCTGTTCCCTATCGAACAGTTGATTGCGCCCGGCGCGGTAGCAGCCCGGCCGCTGCTGCCCTCGGTACGCTACCACCCGGCAGAAGGCGAGCTGGCGCCGGGAGACGTGCAATTGCCGTGGTCGTTCGCCGACCCCGGTGAAGTTGCCAACGTGGTGCTGGGCGAACTGGCGCGAGAGCGGGGGGCGCGAGTACCAGGGCGGCTGGTCGCCAGCGCCAAAAGCTGGCTATCGCACGCCGGCGTGGATCGCACCGCGCCGATCCTGCCTTGGGGGGCGGCGGAGGAAATCCCCAAGGTCTCGCCGGTCGCCGCCAGCGCCAGCTATCTGGCCTGCATCAAAGCAGCTTGGAACCGGCGATTCCCGCGTCAGCCCTTGGAACGACAGGAAGTGGTGTTGACCGTGCCGGCCTCGTTCGATGAAGCGGCACGGACGCTGACCGTAGAAGCGGCCCGGCTGGCGGGGTTGCCACAGTTGCGTTTGATGGAAGAACCGCAGGCGGCTTGCTACGACTGGCTGCATCGTCATCACGGTGAAATCACGACGGCGCTGGGCGAGTCGCGGTTGCTGCTGGTCTGCGACGTGGGCGGTGGCACCACCGATCTGACTCTGATCCAGATCGAGCCTGGCGAATCCGAACCGCGCCTGACGCGTATCGGGGTGGGCGAACATCTCATGCTGGGCGGCGACAACATGGATTTGACGCTGGCCCGGACGGTCGAGTCCCGTTTGGGCGGCAGCCGGTTGAACGCCGGCGAACTGTCGCAACTGTTGCAACAGTGCCGGAGCGCCAAGGAACGATTGTTGGCGGAAGACGCGCCGGAGCGGGCTCCGGTAACGGTACTGGGCGGTGGTGCCCGGTTGATCAGTGGCGCCCGGTCGGCGGAACTGGGCCGCGACGACGTACGGTCTTTGCTGGTAGATGGTTTTTTGCCGCAGGTTGGACCCGAGGAAATCCCCCAAAGTCGACGGGCGGCGGTGGTCGAATTTGGCCTGCCTTACGCCGCCGATCCCGCCATCAGCCGCCATCTGGCGGCGTTTCTGGCCCAACACGCCGAAGTTTCCCGCCGGGCGTTGGGCGAGCGGGCGCTCTCGGGTTGTCCACCGATGCCGGACGCGGTGTTGTTGAACGGTGGGGTGTTCCACGGCGCGGCGTTGGCCGGACGATTGCTGGATATTCTGGGCGGCTGGCGCGGCGGGCCTTTGCGGCGGCTGGACAATCCCGAGCCCGATTTGGCCGTGGCGCGCGGCGCGGTGGCTTACGGGCTGGCGCGGCGCGGCCAGGGTTTGCGGATCGGTGGCGGATCGGCGCGCAGCTATTTCTTGGTGGTGGACGGAGAACGCGACCGCAAACGAGGGGTTTGCTTGTTGCCGCGCGGCATGGAAGAAGGTCAAACGGTCCGGTTGGATCGCGTTTTCTCGCTGCGGCTGGGGGCTCCGGTGCAATTTCATCTCGTGTCCTCCACCAGCGATGCAGTATATCCGCCGGGCGAGGTGGTCGTGCTGGACGTGGAGGATTTCGCGCCGCTGCCACCCATCGCGACGGTGATCGAGAGCGAAACCGCCGGCGAGATTCTGGTGCAACTGGCCGCTCAACTGACCGAGGTTGGTACTCTGGAAGTGGAGTGCGTAGCGGTGGAATCCTTGCCTCCAGCCGCTCCGGGGGGTAAGGGGGGCGCGACCGAGGGGCGTTGGCAGCTCGCTTTTCAACTGCGCGGTGGCGATGCAGCGACCTTATCTCGCCTGCATCCGCGTTTTCCGGACGCGGCGGTCCGGCTGGAGCGGTTCTATGGTGCTCGCGCCGAAGTGGAAACCCGGGAAATCAAGACACTGCGCGCCGACCTGGAACGCTTGCTCGGCAAGCGCGAGAATTGGGAAACGCCGCTGTTGCGCGAACTGTTCGGCGTGCTGTGGACGGGAGTGCGGCGGCGGCGGCGCTCGGCGGAGCACGAGCGACTGTGGTTTGGTCTAGCCGGTTACTGTCTGCGACCAGGATTCGGCTACCCGCTGGACGACTGGCGGGCGCGACAATTGTGGACGCTGTACGAGCAGGGCGTGCAATATAGACAAGACGCGCAAAACTGGTCGGAATGGTGGACGCTGTGGCGGCGGGTGGCCGGTGGATTGGACGCGGCGGCACAAGCGCGATTGAGCGACGAGTTGTTGGTGGCGCTGCGCCCACTGACTGGCAAAGCGATCAAGGATAAACAGCCGGGTGTCGAAGACATGGCGCGATTGGCCGGCGTGTTGGAACGATTGCCGGCGGCACGCAAGGTCGAATTGGGCGAAGTGTTGCTGGCGCGATTGGCGCGTAAAGTCGAGTCGCCGCAACTGTGGTGGGCTGTCGGTCGTTTGGGCACCCGGGTTCCCGCTTATGGCAGCGCGCACGATGTCGTGCCGGCCGCGACGGCGGCGGTCTGGCTGGAACGAGTGCTGGCGCTGGATTGGCGAACGGTGGTGCCGGCCGCGTTCGCCGCGACGCTGTTGGCACGGTTGAGCGGTGACCGGGAGCGCGATTTGGAAGAAGTATTACGGGCACGAGTGATTCAACGTTTGCGGGTGGAGAAATCCCCGGTCTCCTGGGTGCGGATGGTCGAGGACATCATGGAACTGAACGAAACCGACACCAGCCAAATATTCGGCGAAGCATTGCCACCGGGGTTAAGGCTGGTTAGTTGAGTCGCCGTAATCGACTACAACTAGATTAGGAGTAAGGTTCATCGCCATGCTGATCGAGGCGACTATTGCTGGGGATCGCCCTGACCGGTGCCAACGGTTAAGATGGTCGTGACCAGGTTGCCAGGCGACTGGAGTTGAAGGTGTTATATGCACGAATCTCCGAATGATCCAATCGCGATTCCGACTGATTTATCCAGTGCCGAACTGGGAGCATTGACGCTAGCCAGCCTTGATCACTTGCAAGAAGGCATCAGCATCGTTGATAAGGACTTGCTCTTGCGGGTCTGGAACCGGCGTTTCATTGAGTTGCTGGATTTTCCACCGGGACTGATGCGAAACGGTTTGCCTTTTATCGAATTGATGCGCTACAACGCCCGGCGCGGAGAATATGGCCCTGGCGATCCGGAGGTGCTGGCCGAAGAACGGGTCAGGCTGGCGGAACGGTTTGAGAGACATTGTTTCGAACGGACCCGCCCCAACGGTACAGTGTTGGAAATTCGCGGTGAACCTCTCTCTGACGGTGGCTTCATTACCATCTATCAGGATATTACCGCTCGCAAACGAGCCGAAGCGGAATTGCTCGAACACCGCCTGCAATTGGAGGTACGGGTCAATGAGCGTACCACCGAACTGCTGGCGCTCAACGAGCTGCTCGCTCAGGAAATCGAAGAGCGTAAGACCATCGACGCGGCTTTGCGCGAGAGCGAAAGCCGAATTCGCCTGATCACCGATACTGTGCCGGTGTTGATCGGTTATCTCGACGCCGACCGGCGTTATCAGTTCGTCAACCAAAAATACGCCGAATGGTTTGGCGTGCCCGCCGAAGCATTTCTGGGCCATCCCTTCGGCGAGATGCTGGAGCCGGCGCTGGTACAGCGGTTACAAACCCATGTGGATCAGGCCTTGAGCGGCCGGAGCACCCATTTCGAATACGAATTGGTCGCGCCGGGCGGGCGAATGTACGTGCGCGCCTATTTCATCCCGCACATACTGCCCCTGGCGCAAGCGGAGACCGGGGTGGTGGGCTGTTTCGTGTTGACCGAGGATCTAACTGAGTACCGCCAAACTCAGATGGCGCTCAATCAGGCGCAGAAGCTCAAGGCGGTCGGCCAATTGACCGGCGGCATCGCCCACGATTTCAATAACCTCCTGACCGTCATTCTGGGTAACTTGGCCTTGGTGGAGGGGGGGCTACGGAACCAGCCAGAGCACTACAAGGCGGTTGGTACCGCGATGAATGCCGCCCGACGGGGCGCTGATCTGATCCGTCGGCTACTGGCCTTTTCCCGCCGGCAAACCTTGCAACCGTGCGTGCTGTCGCCGCGCCAGCAACTCGCGGAGATCGCCGAACTGTTGAAGCGGACCTTGGGCGCCCGCATCGAGCTGGAAACCGCCATCGATGATGGCGTCTGGAACATTCAAGTCGATCCCGGGCAATTCACCAACGCCGTACTCAATCTAGCGATTAATGCCCGGGATGCTATGCCGGATGGCGGCCGATTACGAATCGAGGCTTGCAACGTGACGCTCGACAGGGCCTATGCCGGACGCTATCCCGATGTTGTCCCCGGCGATTACGTGCGGCTGGTGGTCGCCGACACCGGCACCGGCATGGCGCCGGACGTGCTCGAACAAGCCTTCGAGCCATTCTTCACCACCAAGAAGCTCGGCGCCGGCACCGGCTTAGGGTTGAGCATGGTGTATGGTTTCGTCCAACAATCCGGTGGCCATGTCCGAATCCGCAGCCAATTGGGTAGCGGAACTAGCGTGAAATTATATCTTCCACGTTATTTCCCAAAGGGAAAGGCGCGGATGAGTGGTTCGACGGTTTCAGCGCATTTCGATGAGAGCCACTTGCGTGGGCGAGAAACCATATTGTTGGTGGAGGACGATCCCGATATCCGGGATTTCGTGGCGCGAACCTTGTTGGGACTGGGCTACACCGTTCACGAGGCTGCTGACGGCAAGAGCGCACTGGCAGTGTTGGAGTCCGATACTCCAATAGGGTTGTTGTTGAGCGACATGACGATGCCGGGGGGTATGAGTGGCCGGGATCTGGTCATCGCGGCGCGGCGGCAGCGGCCCGCGCTCAAAATCCTGTGCATGTCCGGTTATTCCGATCAGGTGGTGGCGAGTTTAATGCCGCTGGATTACTCGTTGTTGGAAAAGCCGTTTCTGAAGCACGATCTGGCGCGGGCAGTGCGATCAACGCTGGATCGGCGTCCCGAGACGACTGATGATTCGACGCCGAATGAGCCGTGAGCGGGCCACCAATCTCCGACGATGAGCAAGATCGCTACTGGATGGGTAGGGCTTTGACGTTGGCCCATCACGCGGCAGCGGTCGGAGAAGTGCCGGTCGGCGCGGTACTGGTGCGGGAGAATGAGGTGATCGGCGAGGGTTGGAATCGGCCCATCGGCACCTGCGATCCCACCGCTCACGCCGAGGTGGTCGCGTTGCGGACGGCGGCGGCACAAATCCGTAATTACCGGCTGATTGATAGCACGTTATACGTCACGCTGGAGCCTTGTCCGATGTGCGCTGGCGCCATCGTTCATGCTCGAGTGGCGCGAGTAGTGTTCGGTGCAGCCGATCCGCGCACCGGCGCGGCCGGCTCGGTGTTCAACCTGTTGCAGACAGAGACGCTGAATCACCGCGCCGACCTGCGAGGCGGGGTGCTGGCCGAGGAGTGCGGGACGCTGCTGCGGGATTTCTTCCGTACCCGCCGGACAAAACCATTGTATGGTGGCGACGTGGATCGGCTCAGCGCTGGTTGAATCCACTTTCGTTGAAGGCGGGTTGCTGTTGCTGCCGTTGCCACCAAGGCAGTTGTGACTGTGCGGCGGAAGGTTGGCGGGGTAACTCTCGTATTCGTGTCTCTTCTTGGCGCCGTGCTTGTTGTTGTGCCTCTTGACGCCGTCGTTCTTCCAATAAAGCTTGGCGCTGTTGATCTTCCCGCTGTTTCGCGGACCGAGCCTCTCGCCGCAGATTCAGTAGGACCGCATTGTCAGGGGCAGCGCGCAGCCCTCGGTTGATGTAGGCCAAGCCTTCATCGGTCCGGCCTTCCAACAGGCTTTGCTTGGCGATGTCCTGGTAGTAGGTGGTGATGCGCTGGATACCTTCGGTCGCCACAGCGTTAGTCGGTTCCAGTTCCAGGACACGCTGATAACTGCGCAGTGCGTTGCTGCTGGCTGGAGAAGTGAGTTGTCTACGGCTGATTTGTTGCTGGGCATCGACTAGCAGCTGTTGGATTTCCTGTGGCGCCGTTGGGGGCGTCGTCGCATTCTCGGCGGTTGCGGGTTGCTCGGCGGTTGCGGGTTGCGTCGCGGGAGGCGTTTCAGCCTGAGTGGTCGCGGGAACTTCCTGTGATTCGGAGGTCGGCGGGGTGACTGCTGGATCGGGGGAGTTCTCCGCAGGCTCTGGCGATTCGGTATCGACTGTGATCATGCCGGTTTGAGCAACCGGTTGATCGGTGGCAGGCGCCGGTTCGACTGGATTCTGCGAATCCGGTTGGGGGGGCGCAGGCTTCGTGCCGGCCAAGGTCGATGGAGCCGGGTTTGCCGGTGATTGATCTGGCCGCGAGTCGCTGACGTTCTTTACCAACTGTGGCAGATCTTGCAGGATCGGGAGTTGCCAGAAAGCGTAAATGGCGATCACGCAAGCCGCTGTGACAGCACCAAGGTAAATGGCGAAGTGCTTGAGCCATGTGAGACATCGGTCCTTGATGGACTTCGCCGATGCTTCAGACTCCTCAGATTCCTCCGGATCCGATGGTTTCATCGGGGAGTCAGGTTTTGGAGTAGGATCACGCTGTAGAATCCGAAGTTTTTTAATTCGCTCGATAAAATCGTCCATGAACGACCTCAAACTCACGATGGCATCGCGTTTGGACGGATTGTCTGGTGAAAGGGGATAGGTGAGACGAGATGCCTGTTTCATTGCGTCGGTGCGGCGAAAAGCGGATTTTTCTAGCCTTGGCGGTTCTTGAGATATCAAATTCCGGATTCCCTAGGGATTGGCAAAACCTCTTGATGCGGTAAAATATAAAACTAATTCCGCGCTTGCTCCAAATAATTCCTCTCGGAGAGGTACCGAAGCGGTCACAACGGCGCCGACTCGAAATCGGATGGGGGTCTAACCGCCCCACGTGGGTTCGAATCCCACCCTCTCCGCCAATCAATGACTTACAGCGATAGCCGTACGGGCCTTCGGGCCCACTATCCCGACTGTGCTGATTTTGTGCTTTTTTCGGCGAACCTCACCACCGCGCCACCGGTTGCGGGCCGCACATCCGGCAGCAGCTCCATCGCCGCCCGTAGGTTTTCGACGTTCAGGTGCGAGTAGCGTTCGACCATCGCCAGCGTTGCCCATCCGCCAATTTGTCGAAGTCGTTGCGGATCAACACCGGCTTGAGCCAGCCACGATATCGCAGTGTGCCGAAGGTCGTGGAATCGGAACCCTTCCAGTCCGGCCCGCTTGCAGGCGCCCAGCCATGTCCGGTGATCGATCCATTGGTAAGGGCGGCCGTCCACGGTGAACACGAAATCGGGATGGTTGCTGCGGCATTCGATCAGCACATCCAGGGCCGGTCCGTTCAGCGGCAGGCCAATCGTTTTCTTCCCCTTCGAATCTTCGGCGGATACCCACAGTTGTCGGTTCTGGAGGTCTACGTGATCCCAGCGCAAGCCGAGGATATTCGACTTACGTAGCCCGGTAGCCAGGGCAAAGCGAATAACGGGTTGCAGGTGGGCCGGGGAGACGGATACCAGCCGCGCGGCTTCCTCTCTCGTGATCCATCGCCCGGGGCTGGGCGGCTCTCGTTCGAGCCGGATGACCGGTGCTCGCTCGATCCATTCCCATTCACGTTCGGCTTTCCGCAAGATCGCCCGGACTGTGGCGCGGTAGCGGTTGCGGGCGGCCGGGGTCTTGAGCTGCTTGTGTTGAGCCAGGATCGCGGTCAACCGATCGTTCGTCACGTCGCGAAGATCGCTTCCCCGTAAGTCGGGATGCAGTAACCGCAGGCGCTGGCGGTCCCCTTCGAGATCGCGCTTGTGCCCGCTCTCTTCGAGCCATTTCAGGACTGCTTCATCCCATCGATGGCGCGCAAGTGCGGGGTTCCTTTTTGCCGCGGATTCGGCGCGGAGTTCGGTAAACCGCTGGTCGTGCCACTCTTTCGCCGCGCGCTTCTCGGGTTTGCGATACCCAGTGCTTTCTCGCACCGTTCCGAAATTTCGGACTGTGATCCGAACCCACCAGATTTCGCCTCTGAGGTAAAGCGCCATGCCGTTGTCTCCCGATCATCCCCACTGGCCAGCCAGTTTAGCAGCGCGGCCCGGCTGAATCGCCAGCCTCCCAGCCCGGATCGGCCGGGAAGATCGCCGGCCATGGCCCGGCGGCGCACCGTGTCCGCACTGCATTTGAGCAGCGCGGCGGCTTCTTGGAGGGTGAGAACGTCGGTCATTTGCGCCGCTTCAACCAAGTGATATAAATCGAACAGCATACTTCGGGACAAGCCCCGTATTTCCGGGCATCAGCATTTTTGACCTTGGCGGAAGCGGGGTTGGTTTATCGACCATAATTCTGTATCTAGTCCTTGTTTCGCCTACCACTTTGCACTGAAATTCAAGCCTCCCTGCCCAAGAATTAACACAAACAACCGATTCCCATGCTACACGATTACCAATGCCAATATTCATCATGCTCTCTCTTTGGTCATGATCCGCTACTCCAGCTCAACCGATTCGCCGGTCATCAGCAAAAATGCGCGCTCGGTTGTTGTCACGTCCAAGCAGCAGTAGGTCAGGATTTCGGCGATCCGCCCATCTCGGTGTAGCCGCGGGCAATCGGCGCCGGTGATAACCTGCTTCGGCTGCGGGATGCCCAGCACGCGAGCGACGGTATCGAGCGAGACGAACCGTTCGTCGGTCACTTCCATGCTGTAGTACCGGATATGACGCATCGTGTCATACACGTCCGGCGATTCGTCACCGATAGCCAGCGCCATCGGGAGCGCGATCCGGTGCCGAAGATAGGCGTTGCGGATCTTCGGGAGGTCGAATCCCAGCACGTTGTGGCCGCACAGGACGGTTCCTGGCGATGTGGCATTATTAAGAATCGTCCGCAGCGCCATCAGCAACCCGCGTTCGTCGATGCAGGGCAGGCATAGCCACCCCGGAACGTCTGGGCCGGTGTCATCCATGCCGTTCAAGATGATTGCCATCCGGTCGGTCTTGAGCGCCAGGCAGATAATCGGACTCGCATCAAGCAGAGCTGCCTTGTTGCTGATCGCCTCGGCCCGCTCCGATCGCTTCGCTTCCACCGTTTCGGGCTTCCAGTTCTTCGGCGGCTTCCACGCTTCGAGAGCGGATTCGATGGCCGAGACCGGCGCGTCACCGGTCTCGCAGTCGATTACGACATAATCAGCCGCAGTAAGCGCGTGCGATCCGAGCGGCGTTGGAACAATTTGAATCTGAGCGCTCATTACCAGCGCCTCCCGCCGAAGTTGCCGCGACCTCCGAACCCGCCGCCGCGATTCCCCCATCCGCCACCACCAGAATTACCGCCGCCCCATCCGCCGCCGTTGCTTTCGCGTGGCTGCCAGGCGTCCACCGGATAGCCGGCATTGGCCAGCAACTGAATCGCCCCAAGCAGCGCTTGCGGAGACTGCCCGCATTCGGCCGGTAGGTGTAGATCAACCCGCACCGACCCGATGGGAGTTTCGATTTTCACCGGTATAGAGATTCCAGTGATCGGCAGCGCCGCCGGTTGCGGTTGCGACCATCCGCCAGCCGGTTGCGGTTGCTGTGCTTGTTGCGCCAGCAGCGC